>OGJT01000154.1_pt1 | contig 42465 bp, 39 predicted proteins | sample 1572331 | NCBI WGS metagenome assembly OGJT01 (sample SAMEA2582094, study PRJEB24529) | metagenome | biome: Human gut stool | place: China | collected 2011
CGGCGGCAAAGGTAAGAAGAATAAATTAAAGGAGCAAGGAAAAGAAGAAAAAAAAAGCCTCACCCCCAACCCCTCTCCGCATGGAGAGGGGAGTAAATAGTATCGTTTGCTGGGGATTTGGCACGATAATTATGTAATAAAGAGTTTTAGTTTTATGTACTCTTATTCTTTATTTATTGCAACTGCAACCAGTCCATGGCTTTAATTCCTTAAAGAAATCATGTCCCTTATCGTCGACAAGGATAAAAGCAGGGAAGTCTTCAACTGTAATCTTCCAGATAGCTTCCATACCAAGCTCTGGATATTCTACGCACTCAATGCTCTTAATGCTACTTTGAGAAAGGACTGCAGCTACACCACCAATCGTACCGAGATAGAATCCACCATGCTTCTTACATGCATCAGTAACTACTTGTGTACGATTACCTTTCGCCAACATAACGAGTGACCCACCATGACTCTGGAACTCATCTACGTATGGATCCATTCGGTTAGCTGTTGTTGGTCCCATTGAACCACAAGGATAACCTACTGGTGTCTTAGCAGGACCAGCATAGAAGATTGGGTGATCCTTGAAGTACTGAGGTAAGTCTTCACCTGCATCCAAACGAGCCTTCAACTTAGCATGTGCTATGTCACGTGCTACGATGATAGTTCCCTTTAGATTGACGCGTGTAGATACAGGATACTTTGTTAATTCCGCACGTACAGCATCGATACCCTTATCAAGATCAATCTCAATGCCTTTTGCGCCCTCTCCTGGCTTGCGGTACTCCTCTGGTATTAACTCACTTGGATTAGTATCCATCTTCTCTAACCAGATACCATCTTTGTTAATCTTAGCCTTGATGTTGCGGTCAGCAGAACAGCTTACGCCCATACCTATAGGGCAACTTGCACCATGGCGTGGCAAGCGGATGACACGGATATCATGTGCTAGGTACTTACCACCGAACTGTGCACCAAGCCCGATCTTGTGTGCCTCGTCTAGGAGTTTAGCTTCTAGGTCGATGTCACGGAAAGCACGACCTGTCTCATCACCTGTAGTTGGTAGGTTATCATAGTACTTAATACTACCGAGTTTAACTGTCAGTAGATTCTTCTCTGCAGATGTACCACCAATAACAAAGCAGATGTGGTAAGGAGGACAAGCAGCTGTACCTAGGCTCTTCATCTTCTCTACGAGGAATGGAATCAACGTCCCCTCGTTTTGGATGGTAGCCTTTGTCATTGGGTAGAAGTAGGTCTTATTAGCAGAACCACCACCTTTGGCAACCATTACGAATCGATATTCTGCACCTTCAACAGCCTCGATATCAATTTGCGCAGGGAGGTTACACTTTGTGTTTACTTCATCATACATGTTAAGAGGAGCGTTCTGTGAGTAACGAAGGTTCTCCTCTGTGAAAGTATTGAATACACCACGTGAGAGCGCTTCCTCATCCTCGAAACCAGTCCAAACTTGCTGTCCCTTTTCACCATGAATGATAGCCGTACCCGTATCCTGACAGAAAGGTAATACACCTTTAACTGCCGTCTCTGCATTGCGGAGGAATTGGAGCGCAACATACTTATCGTTCTCTGAAGCCTCTGGATCAGTTAGAATCTTCGCAACTTGCTCATTGTGCGCACGACGGAGCGTAAACTCACAATCGTGGAAAGCTTCTTGTGCTAGGAGCGTCAACGCTTCTTTACTTACTTTAAGGATCTCTTTACCTTCAAACTCACCTACACTAATTCCCTCTTTAGAGATTAGTCTGTACTCGGTGTCATCCTTGCCCAATTGAAACATTGGTGCATATTTGAATTCTGCCATAATGTTTTGTTTTCCCGCTGTGCCTGTGTTGTATAAGGCACAGCGGCGTTTTCTATTTGTTTGTTATTATGTTTTTGTATGTTTCTTGTTTATTCGCTTTTACCTTGTTCTAATATCCGAAGATTTCTTCTGTAGTAACCTTCTTGATAGGCGCAATCTTCTCAAGCCCCTTCATATCAAGCTCTTTCTCATCACCAAGAATGATGTACTTAAATGGCTTATTAGCTACATACTTCTTCTCAAAGTCGATTACATCTTTCAGTTGTAGTGCTGGAAGAGCTTTGTAAATAACTTCGCCTAATGAGGTATCAAGTCCTAATCGTTGTGCTGCAAGGTAAGAGGTGAGGATAGAGTACTTTGTGGTACGTGCAGACGCCAAGCTCTTCATCAAACTTTGTTTTGCTATATCGAAACCTGCTTGACGCACAGGCATATCATCAAGGAGCTTGTTAAACTCGTGTACACAATCCATCATCTTATCGTTCTGTGTAATAATATAGGTGTAGAAACTCTCCTTATCACCTAAACGATAAGGTGTATCATATTGTGCATAGGCAGAGTAAGCAAGTCCACGTGCTTCGCGCAACTCTTGGAAGACGATAGCATTCATGCTACCACCGAAGTATTCATTGAAGAGAGCAATGATTGGGGCACGTTCAGGTGTCCAATCTTGATTCTCGTTATGAAGCTGTACCATATAGATATTCTTTGCCTCATACGGAGCAATAATCACCTCATTCTTTGGTGTTGTCTGTTCTACGTAACGTTTAGCAGCAGGAACTTCTGCAAACTTCTTAGGTGATTGAATGGTTTTACTAACAAGTTCATCAATAGCCTTTAGACTTGATGGTCCATAGTAGAGAACTGTCTGCTTATAGTTCTTCAACCCTTTCAACATATTTAGTAGTTCTTGTGGATTCATTGCTCTAAGAGCTTGTTCACTAAGAATATTACGGGTTGGGTTGTATTCTCCATACGTTGCATAGTTTCTCAGAGCAGCAAAGTTCTGTTGCTGATTAGCTTTATTATCGCTGCGTGATTTCAAAACTTGTTCAACATAGAGGTTATAAGCCTGCTTGTCTACCTTTGCATTATTAAGTAAATCATTTAATAAGGCAAGAGCTTGTGGCATATTTGAATTTAAGCCATTAAGCGTGATGTAGGTGCGCTCATTCTTCTCAGATATACTATAGTCGCATGCTAACTTATAGAACTGTTGCTTTATCTGCTCGTTTGTGAGCTTATTAGTTCCAAGATACTCAAGATATTCAGCTGCATAAGCGAGCTTTGGATCGTGTTCGTCACCGAAAGGAAGAACAAAGCACAGCGTGAAGAGATCGTTGGATGTGTCCTGCTTATAAAGGATAGGCAAGCCCTTCTTTGTTGTCGCCTTTGTCAGGTCACGCTTATAATCAACGAACTGAGGTTGAATAGGAGTTGCCTTTGTGTTTACAATCTCTTCCAAGAACGCACTATGTTTATCGTTGTTCGTGGGGATAGGAGTGATGGCTGGCTTTTCCACCTTCTTAATAGTAGTGTCATTGCCTTGCTCTTTGTAAACACAGGCGAAGTCATTACCAAAGAAGTGGTTAGCGAACCTAACGATGTCAGTCTTTGTTAGTTTAGATATACGACTAATCTTTTCTACTTCCTGTTTCCAGTTCTTATGATTGATGAATGCATCAACAAACTGCTTTGCTCGGAACTGATTGTTATCGAGCTGTGTGTAATAATGTCTTTTATAGTTGTTGATGATAGAAGGAAGTAAATCGTCAGAGAATTGTCCTTTCTTTAACTTCTCAATCTCATCTAATGCCAAACTACGAACTTCTGGTAATGTTTGTCCTTTCTTAGATTGACCATGGAGATAGAATACAGAGTAATCGTTCATATCAGCAACGCCAGCACCGACTTCTTGTACCTTCATCTTTTGATTGAGGTCTAAGTCGAATAAACCTGCTTTGCCATTCGATAGTAACTCTCCAATTACTTCTAGGGTATCAATCTGTTGAGAGTTACTAGCATCAGCACGCCAACCCATGAAGAACATAGGAGCTTCCTTACCTATAACAGTTGTGTCGATAGGCGCTGTGATGGCTGGTTGAGCAGCATATTGTGGTACATCTATATGTGCACTTGGCTTCCAATTACCGAAATACTTATCAATAGTTGCCACTGTCTCGTCCGGATTCAAGTCGCCAGATAAACAGATAGCAATATTGTTAGGAACATAATACTTGTGGAAGTAATTCTTAATATTGACAATTGAAGGGTTCTTTAAGTGCTCTCCAAGTCCAATAGTTGTCTGTGTACCATACGGATGTGTAGGGAATAACTTTGCAAATAAAGCTGCATACATCTTGCGCCAGTCACTTGCCAGTCCAATGTTATACTCCTCGTACACAGCTTCAAGCTCTGTGTGGAAACCACGGATTACCATGTTCTGGAATCTATCCCCTTGTATCTTTGCCCATGTGTCAATCTCATTTGAAGGGATATTCTCAACATAGCAAGTGACATCATTCGATGTGTAGGCATTTGTCCCAGAACTTCCAATAGCTGTCATCATCTTATCGTACTCGTTAGGAATATTATAACGAGCAGCTAGTTGGGAGATGGAATCAATTTGATGATACCACTTCTTGCGTGCTACTGGATCAGTGATGTGACGATATTGTTCGAATCTTGATTCTATAGAATCTAGATAAGGACGTTCTGCTTCGGCGTTAGATGTCCCGAAGTGGGTAGTACCTTTGAACATAAGGTGCTCTAAGTAGTGAGCCAAACCAGTTGTCTCCTTTGGGTCATTACGTGACCCCGTTCGAACGGCAATGTAAGTTTGCACACGAGGTTTCTCCTTGTTAACTGATAAGTAAATCTTCAGTCCGTTCTTCAGCGTATAGATACGCGTTTGCATGGGGTCATTTGGCACACTCTCGTAGTTGTAACGCTGTGCATGTCCCGCAAGGGTTGTTAGTAGAAGCATTGCTCCCACACAAAGTCCCTTCATGTAGATTTGATTAAGGAAATACTTTCTCATACAATAATAGTTTAGTTGTTGAATATAAGGTTGGTTATCAATTCTCAAAGTCTATCTCATGATCAAGGCTATTGACGAACGACTCAAATACTTCTGGCTCAACATCGCCCATATCAAACTCCTTTTGAGCATCTTTCCTAATTTCGGCAATCCATGCACGACGTGCTTCCACGTAATCTTTCTTGATACGTTCATCGTCTTCTGCAGTAATCTCCTTGATTCCATAATATTCAAGGATCATGCGATAAGTCCATGCCCATTGATATATTCGATAGTTATCGTTGATTTCCGTAAAGCGTTCAATAACATCCTGTATGGTTTCAAGCGTACCATCCTTAATATCACTGATAAGGCGCATCTCTTCTGATTCTGGAAGTAATAAGCCTGATAAGTCATTCCATTTACCTGTACCGACTTTGGTCTCTGGTTTACCAAAGAAATCCCACTTATGTGCACGCTTGAGCACTGCACCCATGTAGATGCGCAAGGCTATATCGTAGTATTTGATACCCTTACGCAGGCTGGAAGCATTGATGGTGTATTCGTGATAGTTGTATGCTGATACGTTATCACCACTCGCTTGTCGCAGACTCTCCAATATCTTCTTTCCTCTTAATATCTCACCAACAGAGAAGGGTGATAGCCAATCGAAGTTTACAATGCTCTTCTGTGATTGTTGTGGACGCATATCACGTTTAGGCCACTTGCGTATGTCACGATAAAGTCCTACCGTTGTGATGTTACGACCAGGCACAAGGAACATCTTGTCGGCCTCTGCAATAAGATAAGAGAAGGGGAGGGCTGTTGTGTTAGGGTGGTGCATTAACTTACCAAAGCATACAGAGAATGTTCCTATCGTAGCTGGCATTAACAGGTAGCTACCACTGGCATTCTTCGTACCACGTTCCAATATTCCCCAGTGCATTGGTCCCATCTTATACGCATGGTTAGAGAAGTTGGTTCCTGATCCTGCATTATAGAAGGAGAACATACCACCGATGAGTAGTGAGCTCTTGTGATGCGAGGCACAGAAAGGTCCGCAGAAAGCAGCACAAGCCTCGCCGTTTGCCATGAATGAATTAGCAAAGAAGACGCTTTGTGAGGCGGTGAAACCATTAGCTATCTGACAAGCCTCACCAACGAAACAATCTTGCATCTTTACGCTATTCACAATACTAGATCCATCTGATATAATCGAGTTCTCACAGATGACACCAGTACCAATAAATACACTTGCATTCTCTGAACTAAGTATTGTGCAATCACTCAATCGGCTAGCACCTGATATCTCGCAATCATCTTGGATAACCGTGTTTGTTATCTCACGTGTATTGATAATCTTCACGTTATTACCAATCGTTCCTCGGTCGGGATTGGTACGTGCTATCTCTTCCGAAACGAGCCTACGTATTGCATTCTTGAGGTCTTTATCATTGAAGTGCTTAACCATGAAGGCAGCAAACTGGCTGTTTAAATCATGGAATAGGATTACGTTTCCATCGCCTACCTCATTGAGCACAGCAATTAGATTACCTTCTCCGTAGGTTGCCCCCTCCGTGGTCTCCATAACTGAAACATTGGAGATAAGGCAGCCATCACCTATGGTGTAATTGTTAATATAGTTCCCGATCTTCTCAATCAGACAGTTGTCGCCAACGGTGACATTACGTAAGGTGGCATCGTTAATGCCCGAGTGCTTAACGAAATCCTTTGCTATTTCAATATCCTTTTGGCATTTGCCTAAACGGATATTACCATAAAACATTACACGATGGAAGAACTTTGCTTGAAAGTCTTCCTCTGCGACCTTCACACGAGTCCAATCCTCTGCCCAGCAGCTATTCTTCTCTAGTATGTCTATCTCTTCTGATGTAAGGGAACGATATTGCATATTTTTTTCTTTTAGTTGTTGTTATTAGCTTTATTAGCCTAATTAGGTCAATTAGCCCAATGATCTTTATTCTTCTTCGATGTTATAAAGGAAGTCATTGTAGGGATACTTCTGCACATGCAACTCACGTACTTTCTTATAAAGCACTTCCTTGAACTCATCAATGTTCTCCTTCTTCTTTGCAGAAATGAATAAACACTGATCATGCTCCTTAGCCATCCATGTCTTCTTAAGCTCATCTAAGGTAATGTTCTCCTTAGTTGCTGGCGTGAGATCGTCTTCTTCCTTTTCTATCCAAGGATAGTTATCAATCTTATTGAAGATGATCATAGAGGGCTTATCAGCACCTCCTAATTCGGTGAGCGTTTGGTTTACAACCTGTATCTGCTCTTCGAAATCAGGGTGAGAAATATCCACAACATGTAAAAGTAAGTCGGCCTCTCTCACCTCGTCAAGCGTCGATTTAAACGAATCAACCAAGTCTGTGGGGAGTTTGCGGATGAATCCAACGGTATCAGCAAGCAAGAAGGGAAGATTCTCTACAACCACTTTACGCACGGTTGTGTCTAAGGTTGCAAAGAGCTTATTCTCGGCAAACACCTCACTCTTGGCGAGCAGATTCATAGTGGTTGACTTGCCCACATTCGTATAACCGACTAGTGCTACACGAATCAAACGCCCACGGTTCTTACGTTGGGTTGTCTTCTGTTTATCTATTTCGGCCAATCGCTGCTTTAAGAGAGACATTCGCTGAAGGATGATACGGCGGTCCATCTCCAACTGTGTCTCACCAGGACCACGCAAACCTACTGATCCCTTACCACCGCCAGAGCCAGAGCCGCCACCCTGACGCTCCAAGTGTGTCCATAGGCGTTGTAGGCGAGGTAACATATAACGATATTGTGCCAATTCAACCTGTGTCTTCGCATTAGCAGTTTGCGCACGCATAGCGAAGATATCGAGAATGAGAGAGGTGCGATCTAGTATCTTTACACCGAGTTCCTGCTCGATATTGCGCATCTGCTTGGCTGATAGCTCGTCGTCAAAGATAACCATACCAATAGGCTCATCATCGTCTTCTTTCTGCTTGATATATTCTTTGATTTCTTTGAGCTTACCCTTACCAACGTAACTAACAGCACTCGGACCATTCACTCTCTGTGTGAATCGTTTAACGGTAACAGCACCTGCGGTATCAGCAAGGAACTCTAGTTCGTCAAGATACTCCTTCGTCTTGGTTTCGTCTTGCTCCTTTGTGATGAGCCCCACTAATATAGCAGTCTCTGTTTTTACTTCAGATATGATAAATTCTTTCATTCAGTATTCTTCTCTTATAATATTGGTAGTGTGCGTAATAGCATAGCTTTGGCTAGCTTTCTCTTACACCTCTTGCTACATGGCAAAGGTACTTATAAATTCTGAAAAATACTAATCATAGCCTCCGTTATTTCCATTTATGCTAATTCAAATCCTTTTGAACCCTGTTTGCGCTCTTTGTCTAATAGGTTCCGATATTCTTTCTTCCTTGTCTCCTGTTCATTACTCATGCGTCTTATGTCTTTTTAAAGGTTTCTTTCTCTTTTTTATTGGGACGCGTAATAATTTTATACGGACAAAATTATATTTTCACCGTAGTGAAAAGACAATTTCAGCATAGTGAAAATATATTTTCAGCGTAGTGAAAGAATAATTTCAGCATAGTGAAAATGAAATTTAATTAGGGAATAATTCTAATTCAAATAGGTGAAACTGATGCGCAACACGTCAGAAAGAAATGGGGAACGGGTGATAAATAATGCTGGAACAGGTGGTAAACGATTCGCAAACGGGTGAGAACGTTTGGGCAGACCTGTTATTAAACAGGTCTGTAAAGTCCGTTCTTTTGAGCAGGAAGTACCTATCGTATGTTCCAGAGGTTTATGATTTGCGCTTTTGATAGGCTTTCTACCTTTCGTTCAATGTCGTCTGGTAGATTGCAGAAGAAGTCTATACCAGTGAGTTGCTCAAGCTCATTGATATTGACAACATAAGGTTTAAGCGACCTGTCAGAATTACTTTTGTGTTCAAACCAGAAGCCGATAGCCTTGTACTCCCACTTATCTTGTCCGTACACCTTATACTTCATCAGGGCAGCTGAGAAGAAGTATTTAGGGACGATGAAGTTACTTCTAATCGTCATGAATTGTCCTGCCTTATCAATCGTACCACCACGACAGATGAAGAGTGTATCTTTTGAGATTTTGGCAGCAGTGATATATGTTCTCATTTTGCTTTCCATCGTCTCCCAAACTCCAGCGTTGAAGCCATGAACTTGAGGTTGCATGTTGCTAAGATAGAATGTCTGGTCGTTCGAATCCCTTGAGTATCTCCTATCTTCCGAGGGGCATAGATGTCCATGATCGTAGCCAGAACGGTAGTAAGGATCGTAAGTAAAGAAAGCATTAGCAGGGAAGAGCGGGTCAAAGGGATACTGATTCGGATCGGTGTATGGCTTCCTGGGTACGTTCTTCTCAACGTTTCTCGCATAAATCTCATAGCAGGTCCATCTGTTCGACTTTTTTACAATGTCCCATTCTACGCTATAGTTTATCTCCCCTGTGTTAAGTTTATGTGTGAGAATAGTGCTGCTTCCGCCCTTTAGCCTTGGAAATTCAAGGCGATGTGTTGCTGGTCGAACATCCTTTAAGTTTGAGTTTGCGTTATTAACGACAGCTTTTGCTTTGCCAGTACCATTGGAGTTGCTATCGTCCTTGCTGCATGAAGAGAAAGTAGATAGAGCCAGCAATGAGAGAAAGAATGTACTTGTGCTTAATAATATCCTGTTCATTATCTTGTGTTAGGAGGGTAAAATAAGTTAGAAAAGATGATTGTTTCAAATATAAAAGTGCGAGCAAACGTATATGCAACTACGTTTGTTCGCACTTTATATGTCTTTAAATCGAAAGATATTTATCGATTACTTCTTCAACTTACCGTAACGGCTCATGAAGCGGTCTACGCGACCTGCTGTATCGACAAGTTTGCTCTTACCAGTATAGAATGGGTGAGAGGTACTTGAGATTTCGACTTTTACCACTGGGTAAGTTTCGCCTTCAAACTCTACTGTATCTGTAGTCTTGCATGTAGATCTTGAAAGGAACATATCGCCGTTGGACATATCTTTGAATACGACGGGGCGATAGTTTTCTGGATGAATACCTTGTTTCATTTTGTTATTATCTAATTGTTAATAATGTGTCTTGTCTTTGTCTTCCTCCTAAATAAGCTGGGAGTCAATACTCAACAGGGTGCAAAATTACGAATAATTCTGTACCCTGCCAAATATTTCATATTGTTTTTTACTTCACCTCTACGTCCTTGATCTCCCATGAACCAGCCTTTGTTGCTGTGCTGGTGTAGAGGAATCCGATGTAAACGGTTGGTTGACCTGCATAAGCTGAGAGATCACATGTAGCATCGATAAACTTCCAGTCAGCTCCTGTTGGATAAGCTGAAACGGATACATCATGCCATGTTGTACCATCAGTAGAGACTTGTACCTTGAAATCATTGGCTGCGTTGGCAAAGAAACGAGCTGCATGCTTGAATGAAAGTGTAGCAGTTGTCTTACCTGCAAGACTGAATTTAGGAGAAACGAGACGGCTTTGAGCAGCGTAGTTGTGTGAACTCTTAAATGCAGAAGCTTTCATGTATTTGTTTGTAGCGTCGTGCCTCCAAACGGAGGTGAGGTCTGAAGGCAGGTTGATGTTATTGATTGTGAAATTGTCTTCACCTGTTGCAAATTTTGCAGTAAGGACTGCTGTTGATGGTTGTGGAGTTGTAGAACCACCGATGGTGATAATCTTACTATCTTTCTCCATCTCCATAACTTTTTGTCCTTGTTTATTGGTGTATTCTTTGAGATTACCCTTAACAACTACAGTCTGACCAACTTGTAAATCTGTCTTAGCTGCGAAGTCTGCACCATTTACACCTTTACCAGAGAAAATCTGAAGCGTCTTGTCTGTACCATTATCAGAGATATAATAAGTAAGGCTCTTATGGTTCTGATCATAGTAAGTTATGGCAGAGATGCTACCCTTTACGTATGCCTCACCATTGGAGGTTTGTCCTGTCTGTATCTTTTGCACAGCTTCTGCAACCGTCCAGGCGGTAGCCTCTGTGTTGAGGTCGGTCTTTGGTTGTGGGGTAGGTGTAACATTATCATTGTCGAATGTCATGTTATATGGTGAAGGTACATCCTCGCAACTAGTGAAAACTGTGGCAGAGATAGCTAATGCCATCATTGAATAAATAATCTTTTTCATCTTGTGTATTGTTCTTTTGCTTGTTAATTAATTGAGATAATCTTGCTACGTTGGTCAACCTCAGGTGTGCCATTATAGTCTTTCAACTTACCGAGGATAACAACAGTCTTACCAACAGTAAGCTGTGAGGCTGTTGCTGTGGTGAACTTAGCACCATTCAACCAATAGCCACGGAATACCATAAGGTGATTGCTGGTTGTGCCGTCATTTGATATGTAATATTCAGCATTACCATAAGTACCTGTATCAACACTGTTGACTAAAGATATCTTACCTTTTATATAGTACTCTGTTGCATCAGCATGACCAGAAGCAATGTAAGCTAAGGCACGGGTTACATCAATAGGATTAGCAAGAGTACCATCACCAATACCTGGAAGTCCTGCAAATGGATCAACTCTTTCTGCTGGTTTAATATCATCCAAAGAGCGAATGATAATTTCCCACTGGTTGTTGAAACGCTTGATGATACCAGTGATATCCACCTTACCTGTTGGAACTTTAGCATTCGCAAAGTCAGCAAAGTTACTATTATATACAATTACTTTTCTTCCGTCCTGCTCATTCAATGTCCAGCTAACGCTACCTGCACCACCATTCGCATCAGCAAAGGTATCTTTCACCTTTGCGTTGTTGCTACTCTTGAAACTAACATTACGGATTACACCGAGCTTACCTCCGTCCGTATCGAGATTCCAAGTTGTAGGAGTTGAACCTGTTGCAAAGAGGGTAGGCTCAACTTTATGTCCTGTTGAAAGAATCTTGTAGTGTTGATCCCAAGCAGCACGACTAATTCGTCCAATGACATCTGCACCTGTTGCATTCTTCGATGGTACACCGATTTGAGCCTGTTTACCATAGTTACCGACATAAAGATCCTTCAAGCTAACCAACACTTCTGTACCAACAGGTAGTGAACCATAGAGTCCACCCTGTGCTACACCAACAATGATAGCACCTGTTGCATCTTGCAAGGCTAGTTCTTGATAGATATTGCCTTGTACATCAGAGCTAGTAACAATCGCCTTAATCTTTACATCATTATCAACTTTTGCAAAGCTGCGACCATCACGATAGTCGGTAGCAATGTAAGTTGCAAAGTTATTCTTCAGCTGTGCAATAGTAATGACATTCGTCTCTGTCAGTTCGTTATTACCATAAGGAGCTGGTGCATTCTCGTCTGGGTCAGTATAACCATCGTTCATGCAAGATGCGAAGAGAGCGCATACAGCTGCCATCATTAAATACTTAAATCTAACCATAATCGTTTCTGTCCTTTAGTTTTAGAATTTATATGCAACGTTTAACATACCATTGATACCATTTACATAGTATTTCTTTGGATTGCGATAGAAGTCGTAAGCACGTGTTGTTGCAGCACCAGTTGCTCTATTGATAGTATAGTTACTGCGGCTCTGCTCATAGCCACCACTAACAATCTTCTGATTGTTGAGGAGGTTCGTAATCATCAAGTTGATAGACAAACTTCCATGTGGCAAATAGAGACTCTTTCCAATGGAAGCATCCAACATGAATCCCCCTTTGCCTTCACTTTGTGCGTATGGTGTATAGTTTCCGTCGGCATCCATACCACCGAGTGCGGTACCCATTGTGCGGAGAGTGTTACCATAACGCAAACTTGGAGCGTATGAGAGATAGATGCGATCGTAGTAGTTGCCACTCAAGTCGATGAACCAACCTGCTTTATGGAAGCTAAGAATACCACTATATACACTCAGAGGAGTGTTTGCCTCATGCATCCCTTTGTTGTAAACTATATCCTTATTATATGTACTCTTGGTTGAGTTCATGTAAATAACATCAGCGTTGTTGATATTCTTACCCTCACTCCATGTACCAAGAGCCTTGAAGTTTAGGAAGCTAGTAAGTTTGAAATCGAGTCCTAACTCAATACCATAATAGTTCTTCTTCATGTTTGTCATGCTAACATAAGTAAATGAGTTAGCATCATCGAAGTAGAAGTTCTGCCATTCAGTTACGTGTGTCATGTGGTTGTAATAACCGCTAAGGTTAGCATGTAACCAACTGCCAGAGTACTGATAACTCAATTCGCTGGAGAAGATCCGCTCGTTGTGAAGGTTGAGAATGAAGTCGTTGTTCATCTCTGGTGATGCGAAAGCACTGCTTGCACTAGGTGCGCGGTGTTCGTAACCTAAGCCTAAAGAAAGCGCATTACCACCACCGAGGGTAAGAGTAGCACTTGTCTTCAAACCTCCATAAACGAAGTCTGCATGCTTGCTCTTACCGTATGAGTTATCTGCAAACATACCATTGCGCATGTGACCATTACGATACATGTTATCATAGCCTAATCTACCAGCTACCATGTAATTCAACTTCCCAATGGTTTCGTTGTAACTAGCCCATAGTTGACCACGACGTACGTTGATGTTATAGTCATAGCCAAACTTATCGCCTTCATAAACAAGACTGCCCAAAACTCTTGTACCCATTGTGTTGAGGTCATATTGTATGCGCGGATCATTAGCAGCGTATGTTCCGATAGCGTAAGTATTTACGTTATGGAAGCTCTTAGCACCTAATAAATCTTCCATTGTCTGATAATGACGTGCGAAGTTCTGACCAAGTGCGAAGCCAACATTAAGAACCTTATTCTTACCAATATGGTTGGTAAGAGTTGAAGAGAGTGTTGTTGTTAGGTTATCAATGTGCTTTGCTTGTAGATAATAGAGCGCATCTTGTCCATTAGCAGCGGCTTGCCTATTAGCATAGTAAAGGCGATCCCATTGAATCTGGCGATTCTCCTTATTGCCCCACCATGCAACAGCTGTCTTCCAATCAGCGTATGCCTGTGATGTACGATAACGCACATCGCTCTCATTCCATACATCAAAGTAACTACTTGGAAGGTTCTTCCAATAATCTGGCTGTGGATTATCACTATTGTTGTAATTCAACTTTGTACTCTTATACATTGAGTACTTAGCGAAGAGACTCGTTGTGAGTTTCATCTTCTTATTGATATCCCAATCCCAAGTAAGGATTGCAGAAGGTGCGAAATCATTTACAACGCGGCTGTTACGCTTGCGCCCTTCTTGATAACCCCAATAAGGATTATACTGATAATCATTAGCAAGCCAATATGCCTCATCAGTACTTGCGCCTTGAGAAGCACGCTCAGTTGGATTACCCCATGTAGATAATGCCAATGAATGACCATTGTTCCATTTCTTCTGAACACCGAAGAAATAAGATAATGAGTTATAGAATGTGCCTTCAACATAACCACGATTTGCCCAACGATAAGCAACACTTGCTGCGATAGCCCATCCTTTAGCATTGAATCCAGAAGCATAGTTGTACATACCACGGAGGGTGTAATTGCGGTTAGCACCAGAAAGAGTTATACGATGACCAGCAGCCATAGAACCCGCACGGAAGTCATAATTGTTGCTTCCTGCTAGTCCTGTCATTGAGAAATTATTATTCTCAAAAGGTAGGGCGAAGTCAACGTTGCGTGTTTGTTGGTTGATACCGCCAACCATGGAATAGCGGAACTGTCCACTTTCCATGTCATTCATCGGTGCTCCATTGATGTAGATGTCGTTGTACTTCTGGTTTAATGCACGATAACGAAAGCGCATTGGAGAGTAAAGAAAGCCTACTTGAGAAGCATAAACATTACTATTTGAGTTAAGAATCGTGACATTGTCATTCATGTCATTGTCTTCACCAAGTTGTGCTTCGGTGAATGTAAACGCCGATTCGTCCATAGCGTTGGCTGTTTGTTCCTGTTGGTTCGTTTCCGTTTTAGTGTTTTGTGCCACCATAATAGAAGAACTACAAAGGGCTAAAACAGCTAGTGTCAGCTTTTTCTGCATAGTTGATTACATTAATATATGTTATACTTTGAGTGCAAAGTAACGAAATAAATTTTAAAAAGAAAAGGTTTTTTGATTGATTTTTCGGCAATTATGCCTAAATGTCGGATTATTTAGCGACATTTGCAAAAGTAAATACTCCATCATCCATTAGTTGGTTCATAGATGGGATTATGCACTACTGATAATAAACAACAACATTTAATGAGAATGAGAAAGTTACTATTCGCTCTTATTTGTACCCTTTTGGTTGGTACATCAGCTTCTGCTCAGAAGAAGTTTTCTGTTTATGCCGTTGGTTTTTACAATCAAGAGAATCTGTTTGATTACACCCATGATGAAGGAAAGAACGATTATGATTTCACACCGAATGGTAGTTATCATTGGAATGAGATGAAATATAGCCATAAGTTGCATAACATGTCAACAGTATTGGCGGAGATGGGAACGGATGTTCTACCGAATGTTGGCTGTGCGGTGATTGGTTTAGCTGAGGTTGAGAATGATCATGTCATGCGTGATCTAGTAGCTCAACCTGCTTTGGCTGCTCGCGGTTATAAGTTTGTGCATATAGAAGGTCCTGATCATCGTGGCATTGATTGCGCTTTAATCTATAACCCTAATCTTTTTACTATTCGCAACACAAAGTTAGTTCCATACGTTTATGATCTTCCGCAGGACAGTACACGTGTAACCCGTGGATTCCTTACTGTTAGTGGAACCTTAGCTGGTGAACATTTGACGGTTGTCGTTTGTCACCTTCCTAGTCGTAGGGCTGGTTCTTATTATCGAGAGTTAGGTGCGAAACAGGTAAAAGCGTTGAAAGATTCATTACTTCTTGATGATCCACAGGTAAAAGTATTAGTAATGGGTGACATGAATGATGATCCAACGAATAAGAGCATCCATGAGTGTCTATCTGCGAAAGCTGAAATTAATGAGGTTGGTGCTGATGATATGTATAATCCATGGTATAATCTCTTAGTAAAGGAAGGAACAGGAACCTTGCAATATCAAGGTAAATGGAATCTCTTTGATCAGATTATCATGACGCCTAATCTATTAAATAAGGATGGTAAAAAGGATTTCTCTCAGTTGAAGTTCTGGAAGAATCAGATCTTCCGTCGGGATTATCTCTTCCAGGAAACTGGTAAATATAAAGGAAATACAAAGCGTACTACGGCTGGTGGTGTTTGGTTGGATGGTTATTCTGATCACTTGCCAGTGGTAACTTATTTTGTTAAGCAGCAGCAGTAGTAGTAGAGGGTTATTAGGCTAATAAGGCTAATAAGGCTAATAAGGCTAATTAGCTTAATTTGATAATAATAAAACAATGGAAATAGAAACTCATCCTTTTGAGCCATGGTTACCAAGTAATGCGAAGTTATTATTGTTAGGAACCTTCCCTCCAGCCCCAAAGCGGTGGTGTATGGAATGGTATTATCCTAATTACACGAATGATATGTGGCGCATATTTGGTTATATTTTCTTTGGTGATAAGCAGTATTTTGTAGATGAGGAAAACAAAACTTATAAGCTAGAATTACTGAAAGGCTTCTTGAAAGAGAAAGGAATTGCTATCTTCGATACTGCATTACGAATCCGAAGAACGACTGGAACTGCGGCTGATAAGGATTTGGAGATCGTAGAACCAGCCGACCTTGATGGTATGCTTCGAGTCCTTCCAGAGTGTAAAGCGGTACTTGCAGCAGGACAATTAGCTACAAAAGTATTTACAGATCATTATCAAATAGATGCTCGTAAGATGAAGATGGGCGACTATAAGGAGTTTTCATTCGAAGGGCGAACCCTCAAACTCTATCGCGAACCCAGTAGTAGTCGCGCCTATCCGATGAAAGTCGAGAAGAAATCTGAATATTATGTACAGATGTTGAAGGACATAGGATTATTCAATGAATGATAGTCCGATAATAAAAAAGGAAATAAAATCAAATAAGATGAAAGATAAGATTACAATCATTGGCATTGCTGGCGGTACTGGTTCTGGAAAAACCACCGTAGTGAAGAAAATTGTTGAGAGTCTTCCTCCTCATTACGTGGCAGTTGTTCCATTGGATTCCTATTATAATGACACGACGGGACTTACCGATGAGGAGCGAAAAGCTATCAATTTTGACCATCCTGATGCCTTCGATTGGAAGTTACTGATAAAGCAAGTGAACGATTTGCGTGAAGGAAAAGCCATTGAGCAGCCTACTTATAGCTACATTCTCAGCAATCGTTTGCCCGAAACTATCCACGTAGAGCCGAAACCTGTCATTATTGTTGAGGGAATTATGGCATTGAGCAATAAGCGATTGAGGGATATGATGGATCTAAAGATATTTGTAGATTGTGATTCTGATGAGCGTCTTATCCGTAATATTCAGCGTGATACAATTGATCGTGGGCGTACTGTTTCCATGGTTGTTGAGCGTTATTTGGAGGTTTTGAAGCCTATGCACGAGCAATTTATCGAGCCAACAAAGCGTTACGCTAATCTGATTATTCCGCAAGGTGGTGAGAATGTGAAGGGAATCAACATCCTTTGCAGGTATATTGAAGGGTTGATGCCAAAGAAATAAATTGATAAAGATGTGCTTCGGAAGGCACATCTTTTTATTTTTGTAGCCTTAGCAGATGAATTAAAGAGGTGTAGAGAGTTTTATTTGTGCGGACAGACGAGGGCGTCTGTCCCAACATTAAGGAGGATTGTTAGCTTCTTTAATTTGTAATAGAATATTGCTAATTCCGAGCTTGTAATTGCGTTATTTTCGACGAGTATAAGAGTTGTACTCAAATACGCGAATTATGAGAGCTTTTTCGTATGTTTATGTAAGGCGTTGATAATCAGTATTTTATATAAATCGAGCCTACTATTTGCTCATAAGTATTATAGTTTTTTAGCAAAATGTACCTACATTTTCATAAAAACGGAGGTACGTTTTACCAAAAACGGAGGTACATTTTACTAAAAACGGAGGTACGTTTTACCAAAAATGGAGGTACATTTCACCAAAAACGGAGGTACGTTTTACCAAAAACGGAGGTACGTTTCTATTTTAAGGGATATTTCTTCGATTTAAAATGCTAGATTGAAAATTTCGTTTGTAAAGTATATTCCAATAAAATGGAGGTTATGAACAGTCTGTCATAACCTCCTTTTCTATCCTTTTGCCTATTTCTTTCTGATGAGATAGACCTATCGAAATCTTCGGAATAGTATTTTAATATTCAATTTTATCCGTCTTTTTATTCCAAATTCGGAATGCTTCGAGCCCTTCTTCACGCATCAAAATCTCTGAAGGCTTCTTGCGATATTGTGGTTTTACTTCTATCTCTTGATAGATAAAATCGTCATCAAAACCTATATCGGCAGCATCTTTTCGGTCATTTGCATAGTAGATCTTATCCAGATGTGCCCAATAAATTGCGCCGAGGCACATAGGACATGGCTCGCAGGAGGTGTAAATCTCGCATCCTGTGAGGTCGAAAGTGCCTAATTTCTCGCATGCTTTTCGGATAGCTGTTACTTCAGCATGTGCCGTTGGATCGTTATAAATCGTGACACCGTTACTTCCTTCTGCAATAATCTCACCTTCACGTGCGATGATAGCACCGAAAGGACCACCGCCATTGCGCACACTTTTGATGGAAAGCTCTATAGCCTTCCGCATTAATTCTTCTTTCGTCATCGTATTTCTGACCTTGTAATTACTTAATTTTTTGCTAATAACTGTGGATAAATCTTATTGAAAACATCACGCAATAGGGTTTCGTTTTCAATGGTTTTGCGTATGATTTCTAAGTTCTTTGCATTCGGTGAAACTGGAATCCATAGTTTGAGATAGCCCGTCCGACTATACTTTTCCTTCATGTGATCGCGGAATCGTTCCCACATTTGTTCCTCATTTTTCTCAGGATAATTCTCAATTCCGTAGAGAATGGCACGTGAAAATACGATTTCAGGCTCTAAATCTCGATCGGCTTCAGCCACAATTTTCCCATAAATACTCCTTGGCGTGCGTGAACAACTGGCACGATGATCCTCAACCGCCTCTTTCATTATCTTTAATTGCTCGGGTGAAAACCACTTTTTGAGCCTTCCATCTGCCATAAGAATCTTGCCGCTTGTGATGTGATGGATAGCCCGAGGTCCCTCCATTCCTAGGTCGTGATAGGCAGCAATGACATACACCATGTTGACATCGGCGCCTGTTGCGGCGGCTAATGCTAGTGAGTTTTTGATAACTCGCTGCACGTGTCCGAGTCCGTGACTACTTCCGAACGCATTATAACGGGGTAGAATCTGCTGTTCGATAAATGTCATTATTTCGAGATTAGGCTGTTGCATGGGAATCGTTTATATTTTAAAAAATGAAGAAATGGGTGAGATTGAGGGAGAACGGCTATGGGGCTGATGCAATATTATGAAATAAGCACCACGATTGTGGTTAGTATTCCATAGATAAGGATATTCCGAGCCGTGAGAGCCAGCACCTTATTTAGTTCCCGTCCTCGCTTGATTTGCACCATATACCGCTGTGTTTTGGTGTGCAAGAGGATATAAGGAATATAGATAATCAGCGGAATTACGTAGGCTTTCCACCCATTGTTATCGGGGCTGAAGCGTCTTTGTATTGTGAAAATGATAGCGAGTAAACCTAAGAAGTTATAGAGTTTTTCCGCTTTCTTTGCTCCGATTCTCACAATTAGAGTCATCTTTCCGCTCTTCTTGTCGTTATCTCTATCCCGATAGTTATTGACGATTAGGAGCGTATCAATAACCAATCCGCAAGCAATGCTTGTCATAATTACCTCAGGATAAACGCCTTGTAACGTGGATGGAAGGATAACGTAAGTGGTAAAGGTGACAGGAATGATACCGAAAAATACCAATACAAGTACATCACCCAAGCCTAGATAGGAAAAAAAGGTGGTGTATAAGAAGGCGAAAAGTACGCAGGCTGCACCAACAAGTACCATTTGCCATCCGCCATAAAATACGAGAGGAAGCCCAACGAGACTAGCGAGTAGAGAGGTAACGACCAATCCTTTGCGCATAGCTGGCAGTGTGATCCATCCTTCTGTACAGGCACGTTTAGGACCAAGACGTGTCTCTTTGTCGTCACTTCCCTTTACGCAATCGAAATAATCATTGATGAAATTAGAGTCAATCTGCATTAAAAAGGCAAAAAGGAAACATAGTAGGGCGGGGAGGAAACGGAAGTTTTCAGCTCCACCAATCTTCCAAGCCCATGCTGTTCCTATCATTACAGGGACAATAGCACCTGTCAATGTCTTTGGACGGGCTGCTAGAATCCATGCAGATAGACTATTAGTTTTTATATTGTCACGTTCTGAAATCATTTATTATAATGATGGTAAAGTCCCGATGAGGCTTGTTTAGTTAAAGAAGTTCCAACTAATACCGAATTTTAGAATACGTGGATTCAATGGATAATGCGGTGTGAAAAGATAGTTCCCACCACTTCCCTCATTGAGATGCGTGAACATTATGAAGAAACGTGTGTGCTGTAATTGGAAGTTTGCATAAGCATCCAAGAGCGGATAATTACCAATTTTAGTCTTACTTGCAGCCGTTTCCTGTATTCCGAATGTGCCCATTCCCGGGATATATTCTGGAGCATAATAACTTGTGAAGTAGCGCATATCAACACCCAAGTCACATTTTAGCACACGTGCAATCTTGAATCGGATGAACAGATTACTATAAGCATTGAAAGTAGGTACTGGTAAAATGTCTTCCTTACTTGATTTTTGCAATGTCAGTACATTCTGCCAGTTGAGTATGCCTATTTGAAAGTCCTGTTGCAGTTGTAAGGTAAGCAAACTAATAGGACTACTTGCTTGTCTAACATTCACATTGTTGTGTTGTACGAGATAGTTATCTCCACTTCTAACACGATCATTCTGAAGTCCGAAGTAGGTGTAGTTCTTTAAAACATCATAGCCAACACGTACCTTTGTGCGTGTACGTTGTAGTGACAATTCGCCTAATATGCGTGAATGAATCTGCTGATCAAGGTTGTTATTCCACCAATAATGCTTGCCATAGAACTGCTCCATATAGAAAGAAGGAGCCGAACGATGCAAGAAAGCCGTAGCGGCTAATTGTAATGTATCGCCGAATAAGGGGAATCCAACGTCTGCGTGACCATCAAGATGGAATTGTCCGGCACGAGTTCCTACCAGCCATGCCTCCGCACTGATGTCGTAATGGAGTGTCTTTCCTTGAGCCTTGAGGAGTTGACCTCCTACAGAAATGTCATGTTGATTCCATTTCTGTGAACCATTGATGAAAGCCGTGGCAGGCGGAGTAGCTGCAGTAATTGCAGGTAATTCATAATGTCTTAACTCGTAAGATACAAAAGCTTTCAATCCCGCCTTTGCCCATTTATTGAATCCTTCAAGCAATGCTACCGCAAATGTATTCTTAAAAGACCAATGCTTTGTTCGGTCGTAAATAGAATCATTCGCAGTTGTTCCATAGCTAAAGTAATTCTGCGCATAGTAATCTGTTGGAGTATCATAAGCCTGATAGATGCGTCGGTAATTATCGAATCTAGCTGTATGAATAAAACTCGTCACAGGGATATATTCTTCCTTCATCCATTGAGAAGTAGAGTCTTTTGCTGCCTTATCAGCCTTATTCAATCTTGCCATCTGGGCGGAATCTTCTAGGTTTACCACCTCACGATTTCCCATTTTAAGACTATCAGCTTTATGATTAATCTGCACAACATCGCCCGCAATGACAGCATTATCAGGGCGTCCAGAGGAACGTTGTTCCTTGTCGTATGCTTCCTCATCAAAGGTATCACCATTTGCTTTTGCTATTCGGCGCGCCTTTTCCTTCGCTTTTGCCTCTGCTTGAGCTTGTTGTGATTTGAGGGCAAACTTCTTTGCCTTAATCTCTTCCTCAGTCATTGGTATCTTGCGGAAGAATCCCAGACTATAGCGATGGTTGAAGAAGATATGCTGGTTATCATTTCTATTCCAGTTCTGTTTTAGGACTGTAGGAATTTCATCTTCATTGTATGAATCATTGAAAGACTCTGGGTGAGTGATATAGGCATCATTTGTGATACCACCATTCTCAGTTACCTTCTGATGATTGAGAGAAAGGAGTAGATGAGCTTGATAACGTTCGCCTAAATAGCTTCCCCACATAGAATAATTGAAGTGGGACGTACTTTGATTGCTATAATATCCACGACCATAGAGGTAATCAAACTTGAATCCGAAACCCCATTCTTTACCAGCATTAACAGCAAAGAGTGCCTTAAAACGATCTTCTCCGTTGGTTCTATTACCAGCGGTATTATAAGATAGAATCGTAATCGGGGAGAGGGTAGAGGTAAATTGAAAGTCCCCTGGTTGCACGATGAACATATCATACGGATCTACGAAGAAGAATTCCGAAGGTAGTTTTCTATCAATAAAGATTCTATTTTGCCGTGGAGAACCGAGGTTCCCTAGTGTATTGTATTCGCCTCGAAGTCCTGTGCTTAGTCCTCTGTTCATGAACATATAAGATAAGGTATCAGGGATAGCAGGTCTGCGATCACCGAAACGTTCATCTATTGTCCATACCTTCATGCCACGTGGAATCTCCTTATGCTGACTTTGGATAGAATCGGAACGACCCAAATTGCGGTCTTTTCGGTATCCATCTGCAGCAAATGTGCCATCGTCTATGGGGCGGTAGTCATTGTTCTGTGCCATTGCAACGATTGTTGAAGCAATGGAAAGAACAATTAATAATATGTATTTTCTCATTAATGGATAAAACGAAGTATGCATTCGATAATCTTAAAGACCATCGCAGCAAGGATAATGATAATACCTGTTGTGGTTGATTCGCTTAAGAAGTAAACTGCTACACCCACGATTGCACCGAGCATAAAGATAATGTTTAGTTTCTGGCGAATCGGTAAGAAGCGGTCTTTGGGTTCTTGTCTGTGTAAGCGATGGTCGGGTCTTCGTGCTGTACTATTTTGTATTTCCATTTGTTGGTTATTTGCTTGTTATTAATTAAAAGAGGAATAGCCGTGTTGTTAGCTTTTATTGTAGGGCTTCACGGAATCCTTGGAAAATACTATCTTTACGGTCGATAGTAGCTTTGCGGAACTTACCAGATACAGGAAGGAGACGCGTCTGTTTCTTATTCATTGAATAGTGGTCAGTAATCCACTTCTCCGCTGTATAATTGGTTACATTTCCCTGGACATCATAACTATATGTGATTCTACTCATACTCAATGTAGCCAATCCATCCTTACATGTTGCTTGTAGCACATAGTTACATTGTGTATAGTCGAGGGATAGAAATGTAGAAGAAAAGATGAGTTTCTCTCGTATTGTTGCGATGATACTATGCTCATTCTTATTCACCAATGCTACCTTACTACCTTCTAATTGGTTGCTTCCTTCTGTGAGTTTGGTTAGATAAGCGTATGCCTTATCATATAATTCAGTTGCTGTCGCACCAGGAACATTAACATCTTCTGTCCATATAACTTGTCCATTTACTTCAGGTACAATGCCTGGTTGAAGATAAATATCATTTGTGTTCTTACTGTCTGCGACTTTATTATTTGCCTTTACTGCTGCTTTCTCTGGAGTAGTAGGTACAACCCAAGCATTAGAATTACCCTCTTTCTTTGTTGTGGAATCAGTGGTTGTGCCTTCTTTCCTATTACTGTTCTTATTTGCTTCTTCTCTTATCTTCGCAGCTTCACGTGCTACTCGTTCGGTTTCTGCTTTTGTCTCAGCAATCTTTCGTTGTATGGCTTCAGCGTCTTTTTTAGCCTTCTCTGCCGCTTCAGACTTTGCTTTAGCCGCATTTTGTTTCGCCTTTTCTAAAGCTGCTTTCGCTTCTTCTAATTGGCGTTGTGCCTGTTCCAATTGCTGCTCTGGGGTAAGAGTTGTTTGTGCCATAGCCATCAAAGGAAGGCACATGAATAAGAATATTAGCGTCTTCTTCATATTTCTAAACTTTATCAAGTGTCAAAATGATAAGCAAAGATAAGGAATTATACTTATATAAGGGATGTTTATAAATACTTTTAACGTTTTCTTTCCTCATGCTACAATCGTACTTTCATGTAAGTTCCCGATGTTGCAATTACATTTCCTATATAATATAAGGTGTAATTCCCTTCCAAATCCCCAGCAAACAGTACGAAAAGACGTGGGAAACCGCAAAACGATTGGGTGTAATTCCTTTCCAAATCCCCAGCAAACAGTACTATTCACTCCCCTCTCCATTCGGAGAGGGGTTGGGGGTGAGGCTGGTTGGGCTGGCTGGTTGGGTTGATTGTTGAGGCTTTTTTTCTTTTGTTTTTATTTGCCTAGTTAATTAATTCTTCTTACCTTTGCGCCCAGTTAAACGAAGATTAACTTGCAATAACGCATAATGAGAGTAACAAACCAGCTTATTTCAACCACTAATGCTTACGCCTTATATAATAAAGGTGTAAGTCGTGTTGTTGTGCCTGCTGCTTGCAATGCGAACAAGGTTAGAGAGGTGCTGAAGAAAGAAAATAAAGAAAAGATGTTAAATTATTTGGATATTCCAAATAATTGTGTACTCTCTCTCTCTCTCTCTCTCTCTCTCTCATATAGTACTATAACTCTCTCTTTCTTAACTGTTTACGTGCTTACGCAATGCGTGGCACGTTATAGCGTATCGACAAAGGGCTTACTGATAGTTCCCTTTGTCGTTTGTTGTTTTTGTCTAATTAATAGTTTTTTCTCATATACTCTGATTGGAACCATGTTGACAAGCATGGGCAAGGTGCCGTTTGCGTCCTTGCCTTTGCAAGTCAATGTGGTTTCCTAATTCCCCATTACGTAATTTGAGTGAACTGACATATTTATAAATTAACTAGTTATTAAGCTTATGAAAAAAATTAGAAAGACCGTGCGACAGCTTTATGTTCGTCCTACAATCGATGTCGTCAGAGTGGCCTCCGAGGGCAGCCTCCTTGCTGGTAGTCCTCTCGTTCGTCCTGGTGGCGGTGGAACTCCAGCTAATCCTGGTAGCATCCAAGTTATTCCTCCATCCGAAGATGATGAAGGCGATGATGATAATCTCGAAGGTTAACGAGGTAACAAGTGAACATGTAGACGAGTTTACAAGTAAACAAGTTGCTTGACAAGTAGACATGTAGACGAGTAAACAAGTTGCTTGTCCAAGAATCCAAACAAACAGTATTAATTCCTCATTCCTATAGCATTATCTTATGACGATCTAACCTCTAGGGTTAACACACTATCTACTCCCCTCTCCAGTCGGAGAGGGGGTGGGGGTGAGGCCGGTTGGGGGTGAGGCTTTTTTTTCTTTTATTAATTAATGAACAAACTATTCTTTTACGCCTGCTCGGCACTCTTAGCCAGCGGCGCAGCGTTGACGGCCGTATCTTGTGCCGACGACGATTTGGATAACGGCGGTACGAACGGCAAAGGTGCCGTTGTCCGTTTTAGTGTAAACGATGTGCAGGAGGGAGCTATCTCTCGTGGTGTTGTGACACGTGGTGCCATCACTCCCGGATTGGGTAGCAGCGATCTCGCTGGCGGTAAGCTCACAGCCCATAGCAATCGCAATATTGATGTGTGCTTGATCGAAACCACTGTCGAGGGTGTCAATCCCGTTAAGGCAGATGCCCACACACGTGCTAACATCATCAATACCTCTACCCTTGGTGACTTCTCTGCCTCTGGTATTCGTGGTACTTCGGCATCAACCATCCTCACTACTCCCGAGTGGTTCCACGCTAAGAAAACCAAGAGCAATGGTGAACTCTATTCTCCTATTTATTGGAGTCCAGCGCAGCCTTTCGGTCGCTTCTTTGCTGTCTCTCCTAACACAGAGAGCTACTCAAAGATGACCATCAACAACACCGATGCCAACGGTAGCCCTAGCGTTGAGTTTGAGGTTGATCCCGATGTAACGAAAGAGGTCGACCTAATGACCGCTTGTTCTGGAGATGTACAGTATGTCACACAGAACGTGCAGCCTACCACCAGTCTCGACTTCCGCCACGCCCTTACGGGTATTCGCTTTGCCGTAGGTCAAAACCTCTCTTGGAACAAGACCATTGACAAGGTGGAGTTGCGAAACGTATTGCTCAAGAGCAAGTATGTGCTCTCAAAGCAATTCAATGGTACAGGGGCAGCATGGGATCACACAGGCTATAGCACGCGTGGTAACGCTGTCCTTTCTGGTGTCAGTGTAAGCACCAGCCGTAACCCTAACACCACCATCATGGGTAACGCAGGTGATAACTTCACCTTTTATATGATTCCGCAGCAGCTCACAGGTCTTGTCACTGCATACGTGCATTGTACCGATGGAACCATTATCACCGTACCTTTGAAGGGCGAATGGAAAGCAGGAACCACCCGTACTTATAAGCTAAGCCAGACCACTTCTAATTGGAATTACGTGCTTACTGCAACTGACCCAAGCCGCGCAGCTAAATACGATGAAACCACATCGCAGGCTTATACCATTACAAGTTATCGAGAGAATAGTGGTACACGTCAGGCAGTGGCTTGGAAGGTCGTTGGTTACGATGCCAATGGCGATGGAACTTTCTCTATGGCGGAGAAGCCAGCATGGTTAACCAGCCTTAGCAAGACCGAGGGCGATGGTGGCACTGCTGCCGACCAGGGTACAGCAACCCTCACCAAGGATGTTACAGACTTGCTCGCTAAGCGTAACAAGGCGCTCAAGGAGGCAACAGAATTAGGTACAGCTACTCCTTACGACCTGTCTACGAAGGGCGGTTCTGTAGCTCGTAGTACTGCCAACTGTTATGTAATCTCTGCTCCCGGTCATTATCGTATCCCACTTGTTTATGGTAATGCCATTGAGAACGGTAATAATAATCCAAGATCTTACCAAACCAGCAATACAGGCACCTTTATCCTAAGTAACTTCAGGGATCACAACAATCAAGCTATCACCGACCCTTGGATTGAAAAGACCAACAGCGGTGCTAACAATGGCGTTGATGGTGCTGAGGTGGTTTGGGCAGATGCTGCCGACCTCGTTCATTCTCCTTCTATTGTGCATGATGGTGGCGAAGGCTTCCTTGATTTTGAGGTTAAAGCAAGCGACATTCAAAGCGGTAATGCCGTTGTAGCTGTTAAGAAAGGTAACACTATCGTTTGGTCATGGCACCTTTGGTTTGCTCCTAAGGATGCACTTGATAAGATTCCTGTTACCAACTATCAAGGTAAGGTTTATAACTTCACCAAAGAGACTTTAGGGTGGAAGCCAACCCAGTGGAGCGGTTCTACTTATTCAAGTGCTCGTACAGTCAAGGTGAAGGTTGAGCAGACTATTGCTAACAACGGAATAAAGGCGTATACCGTCATCAATATTACCCAGAATCCTGGTAATGTTAAGAAGGGTGCAACAACCCTTTACCAGTTCGGTCGTAAGGATGCCTTCCCAGGTGTTGAAGCAAGCGAATTAGCAGCAAATAGCCATTTCCTTCAGAACGCAGGTAATAACATGTCTATCATGAATGGTATTCAGCATCCAGATAATTTCTACACGTTTGGTTCTTCATGGTACAGTACTCCTCCAACGGGTTATTCTTATTACAATCTTTGGTCAGCTGATAATACGACAACAGGTTACAATGATAATTCTGTAGTCAAAACGGTTTATGATCCTAGTCCTGTCGGTTTCAAGATGCCAGCTTCCAATGCGTTTACTGGTTTTACGGCTGGTGGAACAAAGAATGTTGATGGTACAGACAATGGGCAGACTTACCAAAACAACTTTGGTCATAATTTCTGGACAAGCAGCAGTAAGACTGCTACTATCTATTTCCCTGCTTCGGGCGTACGCTACGACAGTGATGGTTCGCTCAACGAAGTCGGCAACTACGGTCATTATTGGTCGGCGGTTCCGTACAGCACGGGCTTTGGTTGCAAGCTGGTCTTCTACTTGGGCAGCATGTACCCGCTGAACCACGACAGTCGTGGCTGTGGTTCCACGGCGCATCCGGTTGCAGAGTAGCCCAAAACCCACCCCCTGAAACCCACCCCTAACCCCTCCCGAAGGGAGGGGAATTTAATTACCAAGTAAACCTTGTGGTCGGTTTGGAAAAAGAGGGAAATGTAAAGAAAAATCCGCAAGTTGTGCGGAGCTTATAAATCTAATTATTAACAGGCTGCAAGCTGTGAAAATCGGCAGTTTGACGAAAGTACATATTGTGGGGCACAAAAGTACATTTCGTGGGGTACGAAAGTATATATTGTCAGCCACGAAAGTATATGGCGTAAAACACGGGTGTATGACTCGTTATGATGGCTGGTAGAAACAGCGTTGCAGTGTAAAAATCTTTTATTATGGCGTTTTATAAAAAAGCTCAAATGAAGGTGAACGGAAAATGGTATCCTAAGTCCGTTCTAGTGGTAAGTCCGGCAACGACCGAACAAATAGCGAAACGAATCGCAGCCGAATCGACGGTTAGCCCTGCCGATGTGTAGGCGGTGTTGATAGCCTTGGGTGGCGTGCTGGGTGACTTTATGGCACAGGGTTGCTCGGTGAAGCTGGATGGTGTTGGTTCGTTTTATTTCACAGCTGTGACAACGAAAAACGGTGTCGATAAGCCTGAAGAGGTAAATGCCACATTGATTCGTGGTGTCCGTGTCCGTTTCTTGCCCGAAACCCGTTATCGTGGTGCTGGTAAAGGTCGCGTTTCCACCCGTGGCTTGTCGGATGTTGACATTGAGTGGGAAGAGTGGAAAGGGGATGAGAAGAAAGGCCCCACCCCCGCCCCCGAACCGAAAGAAAAGGAGAGTGAAGGACCAGTAGTGGGGTAGGAAAGCCCCCTCCAGCTCCCCCGAAAGGGGGAGAGTGCCTAACGGAAGCTAGTTAGGATAGGCTGGTGAAATGCCAGAAAGTAGGGACAGACGATGGCGTCTGTCCCTACTGTTACTCGTCTTCCTCATCGTCATCGAAGCCGAACATTGAAGGATCGATGAAGGCATCTATCTGTCGACGGTCTTTCTTTGTGGGGCGACCAGTACCTCGTGCTCTGTCAACGAATCCACTGATACGACTCATCTCAAGTAATTCGTATTGCTTTGCTTCGGTGACATTCTCATATACTTCGGGGATTAGTTTTGCTCCAACTCGCTGTTCGATGGTTTTAAGCACCTTGAATGAATAGGTGATAGGCGACTTCTTAACACTCACCACTTCACCCGCTTTGATTGTGTGGGAAGGTTTTACGTTGACACCTTTTATCGTGACACGCCCATTCTTGCAGGCGTCTGCAGCGATGGAGCGGGTCTTATAGATGCGGGCAGCCCATAGCCATTTGTCTATTCTTGCAACGTCGTTCATGTCTTTTTTAGTAGTTGTGTTACTTTTTCCCAAGCTTATTAAATTGATTCATGGTGATATCTAAGCCTGCTAAAACAAAACTCTTGATGATATCTACACCTAAATCAATCGCAGGTTGAAGGACTTTCATATCATCTTCTGAATAATGCCCAAGCACCCAGTCTATTTGACCTCCACGTGGGTAATCGTTGCCAACCCCCATGCGTAATCGTGCATAATTTTGTCCGATGAGTTGTTGAATATGACCCAAGCCATTGTGCCCACCATTTGATCCATTTCCTTTTAAGCGAAAAGCACCTAGTGGTAATGCGACATCGTCTGAAATAACGAGTAGTCGATTTTGGTCAATATTCTCCTTATTCAACCAATAACGAACAGCATTCCCTGATAGATTCATGAATGTTGTGGGCTTGAGAAGGATGATTTTCCGCCCTTTAATAGTAGTTTCTGCTATGAAACTATAGCGTTTATCTTCAAAAACAATATTGGACGCTTTAGCGAAAGCGTCCAATACCATAAATCCTGTGTTGTGCCTAGTTCCCTCGTATTCATGACCTGGGTTGCCTAGTCCACATATCAAATACTTATCCAATTGTAATATATCGTTAAGATTATTCAGCCTCAGCTTCTGCAGCTGCTGCAGCCTGAATAGAGTTACGTGTAGCCTTGATAGAGCAAACGACAACCTCTTTAGGAGTTACCAACTCGAGACCCTCAAAACTTAGCTCACCAACCTTGATACTCTTACCAAGGTGAAGATTGGTAACATCGATGTCTAGGTGCTCTGGAATCTGCTGATAAGGAGCCTTAACATTGATCTTACGAATAGACATGTTCATACGTCCACCATCACGTACACCCTGTGCTAAACCAACGAGCTTAACTGGTACGCCCATAACGATAGGCTTCTGGTCGTTTACTTCATAGAAGTCTACGTGAAGCAAAGCATCTGTTACTGGGTGGAACTGGAGTTCCTTAAGAACTGCTGTGTGTCTCTCGCCGTCAATAACCAACTCTACAACGTAGATGTGTGGAGTGTAAACCAACTTGCGAAGTTCTGCCATAGAAGCTGTGAATGACAATGCCAATGGCTTGCCGTCTTTCTGTGCCTCACCATAAAGGTTACAAGGAACTAAACCTTCCTTACGAAGTTGCTTTGAAGCTTTCTTTCCAAGGTCTGTACGCTTCTGACCTGCTACTTTAATTTCTTTCATAACTTTGTGTTACTCTAAATTAATATGAACGTTAATTCGCCATCACACACTGAGAAATAACAACGCTAAGTCTTTATAGAACTTTTAATATCTCTTTCTCAATTTGCCGAAAGCGTTGCAAAGTTACCTCTTTTCACTGGACTACACAAGTATTGTCTTAAAAAACATAGAAAAAGAATGTTTTGTTTGCGTGTGCGAAGGAATTTTCCTACATTTGCAAAGTTAAAGAATTCAATAGAAACACAATCTTTTAGAACAGACAATGATCAATAGGGAATTAATTAGAATTAAAATTGTCCAGTTAACCTATGCATACTATCAGAACGGTAACAGGAATATGGACAATGCGGAGAAGGAATTGCTTTTCAGTTTGGCAAAAGCGTATGATCTCTACAATTACCTCTTGGCTTTAATTGTATCTATCACGCAAGAGGAGCGCCATCGCGTGGAGATAAATGCTAATCGTGCTACACGTGAAGGAACAGAGGCTCCTTCTCAACGATTTGCTTATAATAAGTTTGCAGTACAGCTAGAGGAGAATAAGCAGCTCAATAGTTTCATGGAAACTCAGAAACATCGTTGGGAGGATGACATGGAGGTTGTTCGTAAACTTTGTGACCAGATAGAACAGAGTACAATCTACCAAGAGTATATGGTGAACGAAGAGGATTCGTATGATGTAGATCGCGAGGTTTGGCGGAAAATCTATCGTACTTTGATACAAGAGAATCCAGACTTAGATGCTGTCCTAGAGGAAAAGAGTCTTTATTGGAACGATGATAAAGAGATAGTTGATACTTTTGTTATTAAGACAATTAAACGTTTTGATCCAGAGAATAAGGCAGATCAAGAACTATTGCCGGAGTATCGTGATGAGGAAGATCGCGAGTTCGCAGTGAAGCTCTTCCGCTCAACTATCCTTAATGCGGATGAGTATCAGCGTTATATGAGTGAGTCAAGTCGCAATTGGGACTTCTCTCGTCTTGCTTATATGGATGTTGTTATAATGCAAATTGCTATTGCTGAGATGATGACATTCCCTAATATTCCAGCGACAGTGACCATCAATGAGTATGTGGATTTAGCTAAGTTATACAGTACGCCACGCAGTGGCGGATACATTAATGGTATGCTTGATACAATCGCACGCCATCTTATAAAAACAGGTAAGATGATGAAGGCGATGCCAGAACCACGTCCTCGTCGTACTTATGAGGATAATCAGAGGAACAAAGCTCCCCATCGTGAAGGACGTCGCCCAACGATTGATCAGACATCAGATCAGGATGCCGCTAATCCTGTACAGCCAGAAGATACGCAATTAGAAGTCGAATAGTGTGGCTTGTTATATGTATGAAGTTCTTCTTGGGTAAAGGGTCCTTCATACGGACAAATATTCTTTAATAGTACAATAAAAGTAATAAATAGATAAAATGAATACAGCTATGTTTTTAGCCGCACAACCTACCCAAGGTGGTGGTGGTTGGCAGATGATAGTTATGATGGTAGTAATCTTTGCCATCATGTGGTTCTTAATGATTCGCCCACAACAGAAGAAACAGAAAGAAATACGTGCTTTCCAGAATGCATTGAAAGCAGGTGACACTGTTGTTACTGGTGGTGGTATCTACGGTACAGTCAAGAAGATTGATTTGGCAACTAATAAGGTTGACATAGAGATTGCACACAATGTTGTTATCACCGTAGATAAAGGTTACGTCTTTGCTAGCGTACAGGCTTCACAGCAGGGGCAGTCAAAGTAAAAATGATCTCATAAAGGAGTAATTCATTTGATGAAGATAGGCAAATCGCTGCATACACTCAGTTTCTTCAGAAGCTTCTTGTCGATAATCATCAACAAGGAGTTTCTGATTTTTTTGTTCTTCCTTGTATTAAGTGGTGGATTTTGGCTTATTATGACGCTAAATGAAACCTATGAGCGGGAGTTTAGCATACCACTTCGTATGGCAGATGTGCCCCGTAATGTTGTTATTACCAGTGAGCCAGACTCTGTTGTTCGTTTTACGGTTCGCGATAAAGGCTATATGATAGCTGCTTATGGTGCAGAAGATGCTTTTCGCCCTATATATGCAGATTACAAACTCTATACTGATGGACATAGCCGAGGCAACATCTCTGTTGCAGATCTTCAAAAGCAGATTTATCTTCAGTTGGCTAAAAGCTCGAAGATAACCTCTGTCAAAGGTGGAAAACTCTCGTTTTCTTTCAACTTCGGACAACATAAGAAGGTTCCTGTGCATTTATTAGGAACGGTAGTACCAGGTAAGAATTATTATCTAGCACACGTCGACTTTGTTCCCGATAGTGTACAGGTTTATGCAGCTAGGAATGTATTAGACAGTATTCAAACGGTCTATACCAAACGTCAGTATATTACTAATTTCACCGATGTGAAGGAGATGACGATTGATCTTCGGAAGTTCACGAATGCGAAGTGCATACCATCGAAAGTGAAGATGAAACTCTACCCTGATGTCCTTACGGAAGAAAGCGTAGAAGTACCAATAGAGGCTATCAACATGCCAGAAGATAAGGTAATGCGCACATTCCCAAGTAAGGTAAAGGTTCGCTTTGTCGTTGGTGCTTACCGTATGCAGAGTATGCCGAAGAATGCGGAGACAAAGGAATTACTACCCGTAGACTTCCGCATTGTCGTTAATTATAAGGATATAGAGTCTACCCATTCGGACAAATGCCGCCTATATATCCTCAATACTCCTAATGGGGTTCGAAATGTTCGTCCGTCAGTCAATACTGTTGATTATTTAATTGAGCAGCGATGATTATTGCAATAACAGGTGGTATTGGTAGTGGTAAGTCCTATGTGTGCCAAATATTAGCTATGCGTGGTATAAAGGTATACGATTGTGATGCCCATGCTAAGCTACTCATGCGCACTTCGATTCAGTTGCAAAAGAATCTAAAGCTGTTAGTTGGCGAGCATGTATATAAAGAAGGTGTATTGCAGAAAGCTGTTCTTGCCGATTATCTCCTTCGTGATGATACCCATGTGCAGGCTGTTAATAATATCATTCATCCTGCCGTTGCACGTGATTTCGAACAATCAGGAATGTCGTGGATAGAGAGTGCCATCCTCTTTGATAGTCGTTTCTACGAGCGCACACATATAGATAAGGTGGTGTGTGTCACTGCTCCGATAGAAGTACGCATACAACGTGTTATGCAAAGGGATGCTATCAGTAGAGAGAAAACTCTCGATTGGATAAACCGACAATTACCGCAAGAAGAAGTCTTGAAGCGTAGTGATTATGAAATTATCAATGATGGAATACAATCATTAGACCAGCAGATAGACTCCCTGCTCACACAACTATCTTCCACAGAGAACCATTCCTAAGAATAAAGAGAGTTATTAATTCAGAATAATTTAACAATAAACAATTTATAAGAAAATGTTACAGACAATTCTTTCAATTGCAGGCAAACCAGGACTCTATAAGTTGGTTAGCCGTGGTAAATCGAATCTTATCGTTGAATCACTCGATGAGACGCACAAGCGTCAACCAGCTTTTGCTACCGACAGAGTAACCAGTCTTGCTGATATTGCAATGTTCACTGATAGCGAGGATGTGCCATTGGGCGAAATATTGACTAAGTTGCGTGATAAAGAGAATGGCAAAGTTGCTTCCCTTAATTGGCGTAAGGCATCTGCAAAGGAGCTACAGGCTTACTTTGGAGAGGTGCTTCCTAACTTTGATCGTGACCGCGTTCACAATAGTGATATCAAGAAACTTCTTCAATGGTACGAGATTCTTGTAAAGGCAGGAGAAACCAACTTTGAAGAGGATATGAAGCCTACCGAGGGTGATAACATCGATGATAGAAAGTAATTGAGATCATATAAAACGCTTAGAGCAACTAAGTGTTAGAATAAGGAAAAGCCCCGAGTACAAGCGTACTTGGGGTTTTTAACATCACAATTTATTCAATTCAGTATAATTCTTCTTTCATCAATAACTAGACAACTAGACTTTATCTCAAAGTCTTTCAAATCTTTAATCTACAGCAATCTGCCTTGCAATCTTCTGCTCTTGAACCTGAATCTTAGGCAAAACAACCGTCAATACACCATTATTAACACGTGCTGCGATATGCTCCTTTTGTACATCATCAGGTAAAATCAGTGTCTGCTCGTACTTGCTGTAAGCAAACTCACGACGCAAGTAATGACCTTTCTTCTCTTGCTCCTCGGCTTTCTTCTCCATCTTAATGGTTAAGTCACCATCACTATTGATGTTTACATCGAAATCCTCCTTGCTTAGTCCTGGTGCTGCAAGCTCCACTGTATATTCCTTTTCAGACTCTAGTACGTTGATAGCTGGTGCTGTTGCATTTGTCTTAGGCATATTTGCTGTATTCAAAAAGTCATTGAAAACTTCTGGTAACCATGAATTTCTATACATATCTTAATCTCCTTTACTTTATGTTATTATTATCGTTTTTGTACTGACCATAATGCAAGGAGCATACCAATAGACTATGTGTGTCATTTTGTCAAAATGTAATGACATTATGTCTCATGGACGTAGATTCTTATCATATTAATACTATGAATGCGATATGAAAGACACTGATATGTCTATCAAGGAGATGCAAAAGGCTATAAGAGGAGAGTTGTTTCTATGTGAATTCATTGCGAGGTAATCTTGTTTTATTGCTGTTTTAGATACGAGTTGGATAGCATTCTGTGCATTGGAGATTATCAGAGAATATTCTTAATGAATTGAGTTTGTTTTTCTAATTTTTACTTCCATAATTGAAATTAAGTGCTTTCATTCTTTGATTTTATATATTTAATATTTATATTTGCAATATTTTAATTAAATAACCAAAGCTTATGAAACATTTTACCTTATCAACGAAGCTGTTTGTAAGTATTTTCTTTCTATCCCTTACAAACGTGTTATCTGCAAAGGTTCAGGAGCCTAATGTGACTAATGCCACTGCACAAGCAGGTTCTGAAAAGCCAACTATTGAGTTACTGGAGGATCCTTACTTTTATTCTTTTAATGAAGGGAAGCCTGTACAATGGCAAACTGTAGGAACCGTAACACAGCTCAAGGGAAGTGATCGGTATAGTAGTGATACAGGTTTTGGGGTTGGTATTCAAACTGAAAATGAGGTGGGATTTCTCAAACAGGTAATTGATCTCAAACGAACTGACAAGGAAGTTGTTGCAGGTGACGAACTAGAGTGTCTTCTACATTATTGTACGTTAACTAGCAAACGCCCAGAAGGACCTTTCCGTCTTGCTTTGCGTTGGTTGGATGCTGCGGGGAAAGAACTTCCATCTACAGAGAAGGATTTTATCAATAATCCAGATATTTACTTCGGTAGAATGAAGGCGTACGGCGAGTTGAAATTCCGCACCATCTGTCCAGAAGGAGCCGTAAAATTAGAGTTTGCCTTACTGATTGCTCCAGAAAGCCAAGTACGTATGGACGACTTTAGTGTCCTACGTCTATCTAAGAAAGACATTCTCCCTCTTGTTGCCGTTTTGCCTCAGTTCCGCACAATAGTGGGTGAGGTGGGGAAGTCAGAGACTTATCCTGTTGCCTTACAAGGTATGCACTTAGCTGCAGATCAAGCTCCTAACTTTGCTGGAACGCAGTCTGCTTCTGTGATGAAATTAGATGTTGATAAGTTACCAAAGAATGGAACCATCAAGGCACATCTGACAATTACTCCACAAAAAGCTGGAGTTTATGTGGGTGGTAGCACTTATAAGCTACGTTTTTCGGGTGCAGACCAAGAGAACAGTGGTTCTCTTTCATTGACAAGCTACTTCAAGAAAGCGGGAACAACACCATCTATTAAACTTAAATCAGGTCAACAAGTTCGTACTTTCGTAGCCGCTCCAAACAAAACGGATGAGCAGTCGCTTGAGTTTGAAATCAGCGATGTTATCACAAGTGTGAATCTGGCTTTAACACAAAAGGTAAATGGAGCTTTCCGTATTGATGTGGGGCAGTATTATTATGCAACAGGCTCTGGCAAACTCTATCAACGCCCTGTTAAGGTAACCTTCGCACCACGTGAAGCAGGTGAATATGAAGCTATGTTGAAGGTCTCAAGTGTATTGGCTGACACTTTAGTTATCCATCTCAAAGGCGTTGCAAAGGCTGCAACTTCCACGGAATTAGTAGAGTCTTTCAGTGAAGATCGTGCGATGGATAAACGCTTCGTAGGTACTGCGTGGACAGGTTATCATAAGTTTGATTTGGGTTATTGGAAACTTGATGGTAAGTGGAAAGATAAGAGTAACGTATCCTTGTCAGCGTCAGGTACACTCTATTATGATGAATTAATAGCCAATGGAGTTAATACACTTCAATTGTTACCAGTCACTAGTGCCAAGCAATGCAAGGCAGAATATTCCATTGATGGAGGTGGACATTGGATCTCATTAGCTGTTGCGAATGACGCTGGGGAGTATGTTGTTAATACACATCGTCCAACGCTTATTCGCTTCGTAGCCACTTCTGATATAACTGTAGAGCGTGTGAAGATTCTTCCGAATACGTTAGAAACACGTCAGAAGTTTGATAAGATAGAAGATGCCATGCTGAAGCAAGCCGATAAGGAACCATTAGAAGTTCTCAATGAGACATTTTCGGGCTTACGCCATACACGTATTCTTGGATTGAACGGATGGCAGAATCTTACCCTTCTAGGTGAACGCCCCTTCTATGCGTGGCAGCAGAAGGATGCAGCACAGACAGTTGTTGAGAATGAGGTGGCACAGATCTCTTTCTTGAAATATGGTGTGGAAGATAACAGAGAACATGAGAGCTGGCTTATCTCACCGACCCTCTCTTATAAAAAAGCAAAGAGTAAAGACCTAACCTTTAGCTTGATGTATCGCAATCAGACTACTGATGGGAAAGAAGTCTTTGGATTCTATATCCTCGCAGAAAAGGACGGGAAGGTTACACCTTATTATATAGATCTCTCTAATTACGTTCCGGCTGGGGTGCAGCTTGAGGCTGATTCATGGTTTGATTATCGTATCGACCTATCTAAAGTGGATGGACTTACCATTGACGACAACTTCCATGTTGCCTTTTCTTACTATAGTCCAGTGGGAGGTAAACGCACATCTCTTAACTTCATGATAGATGATGTGACTTTCGGACGCACTGATCTTCCTGAATTGAGTATTGATAATGACTTTATCAAGTTTGTGTTCCATGCAGGACAGGAGATGACGCCTCAGACGATAAATGTATTCTCTGACCGTACTAAGGCACCAATTACTCTCACTTTAACTCCTTCTGGTCAGAAAAAATACTTTAAGGTTTCGCATAGTAAGTTGCCAAGTGAAGGAGGAACTATTGCCGTTGGCTTCAAGAGTAATGATACAAAAACTCATGCTGCGGCATTGCTTATTCAGACTCGTGGAGCAGAACCCATTGTTGTGAAACTACTTGCTCAACCTATTGACACAGGTATTGATGACATAACAAGTAATGGAGAGAACGTGCCATCTCCTGCAATTATTGGTTCACAATTGGTTGTCAGAGGTAATTATCAACACTATCAACTTTTCTCTACGGATGGCTGTCTTTTACAACAGGGGACTTATCAAGAGCAAATTGACCTGTCTCATCTTCATTCAAAGATCTTTATTTTGAAGCTCAGAACTGATAATGTTGTGAGGAGTTTCTCATTGATACGTTAAATACTAAAAAACTGACATATTCTCCATAATTGTCAATATATAAAGCAAAACAGGGGCAGATGATAATATCTGTCCCTGTGTTTGGTTATGTTGTTTCGAGTAGTTCCTGCAGAACGACAGCATTGTTATGTTGCTCGTCATGTGCCGCATAAAGTAGTGTTGCATTAGGATGTTCTTGGATGGCTTGACGTAACTCCTCCAATGCGCCAGATGCTTGTAACTCTGCTTTGTAACGCTCGGTAAACTCGTTGAAACGCTCTGGGTCATGCCCGAACCACTTACGTAATTCATTGCTCGGAGCAACCTCTTTCAGCCAAAGGTCAATCTTCGCTTTCTCTTTACTAATGCCTCTTGGCCACAATCGGTCTACGAGTATTCGATAACCGTCGGTTTCTTCTGCCGGCAAGTAAACACGTTTTAGTTTCATAATCTAGTTCTCCATTTAAACCTTATTCTATAGCTAATGCTCTCGGGAATATCACTTCGTTTTCCACATAGATATGTTCCAAGAGATAATAGCGGAACTGTTTTAAGTCTGTCAAAGCCTTTACATATTCAGGTTCTGCACCTTCTGGGGCTGTGTAGTTATTAGTCAGTTCTGCAATGCGATCGTGCCGTTCAATCTCATCGCTATGGTCAGCCATCATTGCATTGATAGGGAATTGGATAGAACCACAGTGGAATGGAGCGTGATCCTGACCCAATTCAGCTGCATTGAAAAGCTCTAGGATGAAAGGATAGAGTACGTTCTCTTCTTTCTGGCAATGCAAGTCTAAGTCTGCAATACTATTACGGAAATGATCTACAACACGATCTAATTCTGGGTGATTAGCTGCTAATTGGTTCAATCTCTCTAATAGTTCATTACCATATTTGCGTGTGTTACGATGATGAAACTTCAATACGTAATCAACAAGTAAGTCTAGATCCCATGTCTCGAAAGGGATATTTGTTTTGAATAGTGCCTGTGACATATCTTTAAATTGTTATCTTGTTCTTGTTTGCAAAAGTATTAAAAATAACGGGAGGAGGGGAGTAACAAATGTGACCATATCGGGTTAAAGCACGTTAAAAGTATAGGATTACGAGTATTCTTTGTATCTTTGCAGGCATGGAAAGTAATGTTATGAAAGCTCTTCGTGCCTGTCCGCTCTTTGCAGGGATGAGTGATATTGAGATAGAAATAACGCTGGGGAACGTTCCACACCAGCTGGTTTCTTTACCTCCGCATGATGTTTATGCATTGGCAGGAATGCCTTGTCGATCAGTAGATATTGTTGTGAGTGGTGTGTTAATATGCCGTATGGCAGCCCTGTCGGGCAAGCAAGTGGAAGTGAGTCGACTGCGTAGTGGCAACCTTGTTGCGCCTGCATTTATCTTCTCTAAAGACCGAAGTCTACCCGTTAGTGTCGAGACTGATGGGCGTGTGGAATTGTTTCGTATGAAGCCCGATAGCCTGAAGTCACTTATTGATAATGATGATGCTATCCGCATGAATTTTATTCGTATCCTTTCTAATATAGATGTTTTCCTTACGCAAAAGATGAAGATTCTTAGTCTCTTTACCGTCCGTGAGAAGGTAGCCTACCTACTTTTAGAGCGTGCGGGAGAGCAGGGTAGTAATGAGATACACCTTGAACGCTCACGTCAGGAGATTGCTGATTCATTCGGAATACAGAAGTTCTCTCTTCTGCGTGTACTTTCCGATTTGGAGAAAGAAGGTGCTATCGAGATTAAGGGTAAGATTATTAAGATACTTAATCGACGTGGACTTGCTGGCTAAAGAGCATATATAGAACTTTCTCCAGCCCCTCTCAAGGAGGGGGAGTACCTAATGGAGATATAAGGAGACGCTTTTCTCTAATTGAGAAGGGCGTTTCCTTGTTGTAAGGAAAGGCTCTCTTCATGTCAAGAAGAGCGTCTCTTTATTTGTGCTACCTTTGTTCTTGGCTAACGAGGCATTGCCCCGTTACACATAGACCTTAGTCTCTTTCATATTGTGAAGAGGGGCAACTTGGAAGCAAATAATGGATGACATGAGGGCTATTTATCAAATAACTGCATTGTAAGTAGCCCATAATTGGTGCAGAACTAACATTTTGGCATATTGCTTTTTATTTGTATCTTTGCCCGCCAAAAGAGAAAGAAGTATATGATACTAAATGTTTTATTTATCCTCGTGGGCATTGTACTCGTTTTATGGGGAGCTGACCGACTGACTGATGGGGCTGTAGCAGTGGCTGAGAAGATGAAGATGCCACAGATTGTGATAGGGTTAACAATAGTTGCGATGGGCACAAGTATGCCTGAATTTTGTGTGAGTCTTGTGTCTGCACTCAAAGGGACTACCGACTTGGCTGTAGGTAACATCGTTGGTTCGAACATCTTTAATACGCTGTTGATAGTAGGTGTCTCTGCATGGGTAGCACCTATGACTATCTTGAAGTCAACCGTTCGGAAGGATATACCTTTTGCATTATTTGCCTCAGTTATATTACTAATAATGTGTCTTGATGGTAATATTAGTAGGTTGGATGCAGGCATCCTCTTTGTGCTATTCCTTGTCTTTATGTATGTCACCTTGAAGGGTGCTAAGACGAAAGACGATGATACCACAGCTAAGACAGACTCCTTTGAAGATAATAAAAAACCTATGGCAACATGGCTCTCTATCGTATGGATAATCGTTGGATTAGCTTGTTTGATAGGGGGCAGTAACCTTTTTGTGGAAGGTGCAACGAAGGTGGCAGAGCATATCGGTGTGTCGGAAGCAGTCATCGGACTAACCATTGTGGCTGGAGGAACTTCCCTACCAGAGTTAGCAACAAGTGTTGTTTCTGCGCGCAAAGGCAATAGTGGCATTGCTATTGGCAATGTCTTAGGCTCGAATGTGTTTAATATTCTAGCTATCTTGGGCGTTACAGGTGTAATAACTCCTATGCACTTGCAAGGTATAACGATGTTAGACCTCTCAATGATGGTATTCTCAACGCTGTTAGTATGGCTTTTCTCCTTCACGAAGTATAAGATTGCAAGGTGGGAAGGAATCGTCCTTACAATAGCGTTTATCGGTTATATGGTCGTATTGTGTTATTAAATAATGTGTGTCAAATAGTGCGGCTATCTGACACACATTATATATATTACTTCAATAACTTTGCTAATTCTGTCTGCAAAGCTTCACCTCTTAGATCCATTGCAATGATTTTGCCGTCCTTATCGAGGAGTATGTTTGAAGGGATAGAACGAATGCCATAAACCTTACCAGCAGCAGACTGCCAGCCTTTAAGGTCAGACATCTGAGGCCAAGTCATACCGAGCTTCTCAACAGCTGATGACCATTTGAGTTTGTTGTCATCGAAACTAACGCCGATAATCTCTAGTCCCTTGTCCTTATATCTCTTATAAGCCTCCACAACGTTAGGCATCTCCTTGCGGCAAGGCGCACACCAGCTAGCCCAGAAGTCAACGAACACATACTTACCCTTACCTGCCCAATCGCTTAGCTTCATCTGCTTACCATTGAGGTCGGTCATTACCAACTCCTTATACATAGAGCCTGGTTCGCGTAGCTTATACATCTCATATAAATCTTTGGCTTTCTTCATCTCTGGCGCATTGTAATAGCCCGTTGATGGGTCACATAGCCTCTTCAAGTCTGCATATTCTAGCCCGTCAGCCACCTCCGCAATATATTTTGCAGGGAAAGTAGTAGTCTTGAACTTCTCTGCAATCTCTAGTACAGTAGCCAACTGCACACTATCTAGTGAGTCAGCCTTTGCCATAATCTCAGTGACTTTAGCCTTATCAGCCTCTGTGAATGTAGATGGATCCTTCTGGCGCAAGGGAGTGAGATCAGCTTCCAACTTATGAAATTCAGTCTCAATCTGCGACATCTTACTCTCGTATGGCTTTGTATCTTGCGCACTAGCAGCAAGTGTTGTAGCAGCCAACATGGTCATTAAAATGATTTTCTTCATATCTTTCATTTGGTTTATATTATGGTTACAAAAGTAATGAAAATATGATGATCTCCACGTGTATTTAGCTTTTTTTTAGGGCTTGTTACGGTAGTTCAGATAAAAAGTGTACCTTTGCAGCCACTTAATTGGTATAGGGGTACTTGCTCAACCCCCTTTAACAAAACAAGACAATGATAAAAAGTAAACAACAAGTGAGTGTGCTGTTTATGCTTTTCAGCATCCTCTTCTGC
>OGJT01000172.1_pt1 | contig 40291 bp, 39 predicted proteins | sample 1572331 | NCBI WGS metagenome assembly OGJT01 (sample SAMEA2582094, study PRJEB24529) | metagenome | biome: Human gut stool | place: China | collected 2011
TTGGAGGTAAGCTTACCATGTATGTGGATTAATCTCATTCTATTAACAATCTACAAATTTAACGGAAGAACCTAATATAAGCGAGTAGACTTATAAACAAGTTACGCCGTTAGACTCTTTTGTATGCCCAATATCTTAGTAGAACAATTGTTCTTTTATGCCAGAAGTGGGTCTATTGGCAATAAGTCTATGCTTTTCTAATGAGATTCCTTATCCCTAATAATACGATAAAGACGTGTTCTAAGCTCATTCCATTCAATGCTGTTGGTAGCATCCCATTTGGTTGTCATCGAATTATTTTCATGAAAAAAAATATTTCTTGTCGTGAAGAAAAATATTTTTTATCATGAAAATAAATCTTTGTTATCATGAAAATAAATCAAAATGACTTATGGAGGATGATGAAGAGAAGGGATTTCAATGCGCTTTCTGCTTACCCGTTGAGAGCATATCGATTGTCTTAAACGTGATAGCATGTGGCATTTCTGCTCGTGAGAGTTGGGGACGAAGCCAGTTGAGGAGGGCTGACAGGGAGAGAGAGGAATTGTGAGTACATTCTACTTCAGCGTGGATAACATTGCCAAAGTCGGGGTTGGGGACACTGAACGCACGTGCTGCGGCGATGAGAGGGTGGGAGAGAAGCACCTGCTCTACGTGTTCGGGATGTACATTCTCACCACCACAAACAACCATTCGGTCGGTACGGCCACGATGGAAAAAGTAGCCTTCTGCATTTTGGTAGACAATGTCTTTCGTGTTCTGCCACTTATTCTTACGTCCTGTCATGGCCCAACTTGATTGTACCCACAAGGCACCCGTATTCTCCTTGTCGGTCTTTTTAATCTTACAGCGCACTCCCCATATAGCCTTACCAAGTGTAGGCTCGTCGAAAGAAGCGAGGTCATGAGGGGTAGCCAGCAAGAAGAAGCCCGCTTCAGACGTACCATAAAGATTGAAGAGTATCTCGCCAAGTTGATTATGGGTTAGGTTGATGAGGCTTTTAGGGAGACTATCTCCACCGCAAATCATACATTTCAGACTCTTCATCATCTCTTTAGCCCCTGTCGTCTGCCAAATTCTTGAAAGCATGGCAGGGACGATAGGCATCACTTCGATGTGTTCATGCTGAATAATCTCTAAGGTCTTTGGTGCATCGAAACGCCTTTGTAAGTAGATTTCCTTTCCCATCAAGAGAGAAACGATGAGTGTGGCAAGTCCAAAACCATGATAGAAAGGGAGAGCGATGAGTACACTCTGATATTGATAGACGCCTATCTCTCGAAGGAGGGCAACGAGTGGTGGAAGAAAGGACGTGACAGATGGGCGCCGTTCCACACGCTGATAGTTCCCGCTCGAACCGCCAGTATGGATGATAATCTCCCTTCCGCGCCCTATTCGAGGGAGTCTTTTTCGTTTGTACTGATAGTTCCTATATATAATAAGGTGGTGAAGTTCGGTGGTAGTGACAGTCTGATACGAGATAGGAGGTAGGTTTTCTATCAGGTCGTCGTCATAGATAAAGAGTTGATATTGTTGTCCTCTAAGGTGGTTGGATAGTTGTTCTCTTCCCATATCCGTATTTAATAAGACGGTTTGTACACCAAGTCGAGAGAGAGCAGGGAGGAGTAAAGTAAGGATAAGACTGTTTCGTCCTAAGATGGTGACTCGCATGTTAGGCCGTAGATGGTATTGCGTATAAAGGAGTTGGGCAAGGTCTTGTGCCTTCTGGTAAGTCTCCTGATAGGTCAATGCCGCCTTCCCATCTTTTAGTGCACAGCGTTGTGGATAGAAATGAGCCGCAAACCGGAGCAGTGCCATCAGACTGATACCTTCAGCAACGAGGCTTTTAGTCCACACCCACATACCCTTTGGCGAGACTATGTGTAGCCGATAGAGAATAGAAAAGATAGTGTCAGTCTTCCTTTTCATACCATTCGCTTATAGAACAAGTGAACAATCGGGGCAAAGAGATAGGCTATCGGAGCAGACAACTTAGCCCACCAAGGTTGGTAACGCTTCCCCTTTCGTATGGCAAGTCGCAAGAGAATGTTGGCAGCATCAGCTGGGTAGTAAGCAGGTAGTTGTCGATACCGCTCATTGACATCCGACATCGCTGTGTGAACCAAGGGTAGGTAAGCAATCTGTACACGGATACCTAACGGCGCAAACTCGCTGTTTGCCGTCTCGCACCACGTGTTGGCTGCACTTTTTGAAGCGTGATAAGCCGACCAACCCGGTGTCATCGGATAAAGTGTACTCACTGATGAAGAGTAGATGATACTTCCTTTACTCGCTTTCAAGGTAGGTAATAATGCCAATGACAAGGCCACTAAGACACGGTAGTTAAGGTCTATTGTGCGGTCATAGTCGTGTAGTCGGTCCAGTGCATCCGTGATCTTACGATGGATAGACTTACCTGCATTACAGAAGAAGTAATCCAACTGCGGTAGAGTTTCCTTTAGTTTTTGACAAAGCAGTTCCAATTTCTCTCTGTCTCTAAGGTCTATTGCACAGTAGTCAGCACGGTTCCCCCTCTGCTTAGCTCGGTCGCATAAGTATTGTAAGTCCGCTTCGCTACGAGCGATGAGGAAGACATTTGCATCGGCATCAATGAGTTTTTCGGTTAGAGCCCTACCTATTCCGTGCGATGCACCAGTGACAAGAACCCACTTGCCAGAGAAATGCTCCTTTATAATTGCAGGCTTCAATCTTACCTGAGGGTAGGCCAACGCAGCCCCAATAGCCAATAGCTTGTCTTTTATGCTTGCCATGATAACTCTTTTCTAACAGATGGTAGCTTTCATTTCGATAGTAGGTAAGGATTGTGTTTATTTGTCAACTCATCATGAGATGGGCATCAATATATCGGCCGAAGAGTGGGAGAAGGACTTAGGATTACCTTTATATAAAATGTAGAAAGACAGAGAAAGCCTACCAATCCGAGGTGTGTTTTATTAGTAGATAATGTTCCCTTGTCCTTACTTTATCATTTTGTTGTATTTCTACGGTCGTAATCTGTTAGATAATCTCTAATGTAAAATGTTGGTAATCACGTAAGATTGTATAGAGAAACTTCTCATCATCAGTCTTAGTATCAGTAATTTTCAGATGCTCCCTAACCTTAGCAGCAAGCGAGGTGATACGCCTTTCACGTTCATATCCGTATTCTGTGTTAAGCGTACGTTGGATGACATCAAGCTGATTTAGGGAGAGGTCTTCTGCTTGTGGATATACTGGCTTATACTTCCTATCGAGGTATGAGAACTCATCAAGCGACACTTGTATCTTCCGATAATTGTTGATACGTATCACCATAGTGCCTGCAGCAAGGTCGCCAAGTCGCTGAGAATCCTTCGAAACGAGTATAATCAAGACTCCAATACAAGAGAAACCGAGGTCAACAAGTTGCAGAAGCCAACGCATGAAGAAATTACCAATCCCCGGAGTCGTACCATCCTTCTTCACGACACGGGTGTGCATGACCATTTTTCCCACGCTTTGGCCGTGATTAAACAGCTCCATTAAGAACGAATAGAAAAGTGCTGGTAGGTATATAGCGAGCGTGAAGAGGATGTTATTCGCAAAGAAATCAACGTTGGTTTTGACAATGAGAATAGAGATGCCAATCACATAAAAGATAATTAAAACACTATCAATAACCTGCGCCATGATGCGTTCACCTAAGCTGGCAGGAGATTGACTTATTTGCACATATTGTCCGGTAATGATGTTGGCTTCCGACATATCTATTGTTAATTATATGTTGTTTCTGTTGCAAATGTAGAAAAAAAACTCTAAATTTGCGCTCAATTGAATAATAATGTGCGCTTATACATGTGATTTTTCATGAAGGAGATACTATTTATACGCAATAACATTGCTAAGTGGAGGACTATGGAGGGGATGATAGAGAATGTTAAGTTTGAGATGCCCGACCAGTTGGCTGATGCTTATACCGAGCTGACAGCCGATCTTGCCTTTGCTCAAACACATTATCCTCGTTCGCGTATAACTATCTACCTGAATAACCTTGCTTCAGCACTACATAATGAGATCTATCGCAATAAACGTGAGAAATGGGGACGACTGATAACCTTTTGGACACAAGAGGTGCCTGACGTGATGTGGAAAGAACGTCGTATGCTACTTTTGTCCTTTGTTATCTTCATGATAAGTGTGCTGGTAGGCGTTGTGTCTACATTAGGTGATGAGTCTTTTCCACGGCTTATTTTGGGCGATGGATACATGGATATGACACTTGAAAATATAGCTAAGGGTCAGCCAATGGGAGTATATGGCCAAGAAAGTGAGGCAAACATGTTCCTCAGTATTACGCTAAATAATATCATGGTGTCGTTTAATGTCTTTGTCTCTGGCGTACTGACAAGTTTTATGTCGGGCATACTACTCTTCCGAAATGGTATCATGATAGGTTGTTTTGACACCTTCTTTTATCAGCACGGACTATTAGGAGAAAGTCTTTTAGCCACGATGTTGCATGGAACATTGGAACTCTCGGCTATCATTGTGGCAGGTGCTGCAGGATTGGCGATAGGCAATGGATGGCTATTCCCTGGTACTTATTCACGTATCGTTAGCTTTCAACGTGGCGCAAAGAGGGGAATGAAGATTATTGTGGGTACTATCCCAATCTTTATCTTAGCAGGTTTTATTGAGAGTTTCATAACTCGTCATACGGAACTGAACGATATTGTTCGGCTCAGTATCATCCTGTTATCATTAGCCTTTGTCGTGTTTTATTTTATTTATTTACCTTATAAACGTAATTATCAACGCAATGCAAATAGAAAGACCAAAGATTGAACTTTATGAGATGCGAAGCATCGGTGAGAAATTCTCTGCTGTTTTCGGCTTTATACGTGAGAATTTCAAGTTGTTACTACGTGCATGTACCTACCTACTCTTGCCTCTTTGCTTGGTACAGGGGGTTGTTATGGAGGTGATGGTGAATGTGTTGACGCCTTTTTATACCAATACGTTGGGTATAGACGACAACATGGATTTGTCAGATAGCATGTTGCTTCGAATGGGAGGAGCATACTTGGGCTACTGTCTTTGTATGATGGTTGGAACTATTCTATTGACGGGTATCTGTTTTGGAATGGTTAAGTATTATCAAGCAAGCCCTAACAGACTACGTGGAGTGATGATGAGTGACTTAAAACCGACGATTATTAAGGTAATCAAACGGTCGTTGGTAATGTCCTTGGTCTTGGTTGCTATCCTGATTGTACTTATGGCTCTTCTCATCACATTCACAGTACTTCTTGATACGGTGATACTGTTGGTGTTCTTCTTTCTGGGCATTCTTGTGTTCAGTCTACCGGTCTCAATGGCAATACCAGTATATGTCTTTGAAGAAGACGAGTCTTTGTTCAATGCGCTTCTACGTGGTATAAGGTTAGGATTCAAATCCTTCTGGTCATTGTTAGGATTGATTTTTGTAATGGGATTCCTAAGCAATACCATCAGTTCCTTTACTACTCTACCATGGTATATGCTGACTATTGTGAGAGGAGTCTTTATAGTAGATCAGTCAAGTCAGGCTGCTTTTGTAGGTAGTCCAGTCTATAGCTTCTGCGTGTACTTGGCATCTGTATTCATGAACTTCTGTATGTATCTTACGATGACACTCTCTACTTTTGCTTTGGCGTTCCACTATGGAAGTATAGCAGAGGAAGAAGATGGGTTCTCAGTAGAGAAGGATATACAGCGTTTTGAGGAGTTGAAGGAGGAAGATAACGATATTGACAATTTTGATAAACTCTGATACCCATTCGTATGTTACAACCATTGACTGATACTCTGTCGTGTGACACAACCTTACTTCACCAGTATTGCGCTGATGAAGCATACGATTATGCACGCGAGTTACAGGCTCCAGAACTCGACTGGACGAGTTGGTTGATTCAGAAGATAGGTGATTTCTTCTCTGATATCTTTGATTATGATGGCGATTTGGACTTTCGAATGGTCGTTTACATCTTCCTTGGGCTTGTAGTTGTGGGTCTGATAGCTTTTATCTTGTATCGTTATCAATTCAAACTCTTTGGTAGAACGGGAAAGGTGACGGCTGACGACGACGAAGAAGACAATATCTATGGAGTCAGCTTCGACGCTGTATATGAGAAGGCAATGGCACAGAAGGATTATTATAAGGCTGTTCGAATAGTCTATTTGCGTACACTTCGATGGTTATCAGATAATAATATGATTAGTTGGCAGCTTTATAAGACGCCAACACAGTACACTCGTGAATTCTTATCTGCTGAGTTTGGACGGATGACAACTGCTTTTATGCGTGTAAGATATGGTAATTACCAAGCTTCGGAAGAAACTGTTAAGCTGCTCTTAGACTTAGAAAGCAAGATAAAGGAAGGAGGTAAGCGATGAACAAAAAGTTCTTGATCTTTATAGTTGGCTTCCTCGTCTTAGTCTTCCTATTAGAGTTGAGTGCACCATCGATGTTTGTTTGGGATCCTACCTTTAGTCATCATGATAGGCAACCCTTTGGTTGTGCGGTGTTCGACTCGCTGATGAAGAAATCAGTACCTGCTGGTTATGAGGTGACACGAAAGACTTTATCACAGTTGGAACGTGAGGGCTATGGAAAGAAACCACACGGCTTCTTAATTCAATCAATCGATTTTAACCCTTCACCGACCGACCTCCGTGCGTTAGACCGACTTCTGAAAGCAGGTAATAAGGTGTTTATTGCAACGTCATCAATAACCCCTGACTCTCTCTATCCCAACCTACAATTAACGATTAGTGGCCGATATGGCTTCTCTCCCCTGCAGGTCAAGGCCTCAATTGAGAATCAAGAGATTCCATACGATACGTTAGTTTGGTGTCGGCAGTCGCCTTATCAGGAAGAAAAATACACTCTTTATTCTGCAATGTCAGGCGACAAAGTCGATGTGGATAAGCCAGCTAAGTATGATACCTTGGTTAAGAACAGGCAGACAGATGAGTATACTGATAAGGTTGATAGCTACTGGGTGCCCCGTGTAGTTCGTATTCAACGAGGGAAAGGAGAACTCTTCTTTTCTTGCGAACCATTGTTATTAACCAACTATGGTATTCTTGACGAGCAAGCTAATGGTCTTGTCTTTCGTTTGATGTCTCAATTCCGTGGCTTACCAATCGTTCGTACGGAGGCTTATACGCCTCAAGCAGAGATTAACGAGGAGACTCCGCTACGCTTCTGGCTACAGAATGAACCCCTGCGGTGGGCTGCCTATCTCACAATAGCTGGCCTCTTACTGTTCTGTGTGTTCTATGCTCGCAGGCGACAGCGCGTTATCCCTGTTGTAGAAGAGCCTAAGAACCGCTCGATAGAGTTTGTGAAACTGATCGGAACACTTTATTATCAGAAGCATATCAACCATGACTTACTGCAGAAGAAGTATGCTTATTTTACTGAAACCCTTCGTCGTCTGATGATGGTTGATGTGGAGGACACCGAAACAAGAAAAGATGATGTAGCACAGATAGCACTCCGAGCAGGGATGCCAGAGGCTGAGGTCAGGATGATTCTCGACCGTGTCGACCGTTATCTAAAGGCTGATGAATATATCAACGATGCCACTTTGCGGAAGGCAATAGACGGTATGGATAAGATAATCAATAATCTTTTAATGTGATAGACGCATAATAAGTAAAGTATTAATGAAGCGAAAACAATAGATAAGATGGAAGAGTATAAAGAAGAAAGAGCTGACCTTGAATTGTTTAGTCAGAAGGTTAGACAGTTGAGAGAGGAAATCAGTAAGGTTATCGTTGGGCAACAAGAAGCTGTTGCCTTGTTGTTGACAGCGATACTTGCAGACGGTCATGTGCTGATAGAAGGTGTGCCAGGAGTAGCAAAGACCTTATTAGCACGATTGATGTCACGCTTGATAGATGCCCGTTTCAGCCGTATTCAATTTACGCCAGACCTCATGCCAAGTGATGTACTCGGTACGACTGTCTTCAATCTTAAGACTTCTGAGTTCGATTTCCATGAAGGTCCAGTGTTCTCAGACCTCGTCCTTGTGGATGAAATCAACCGTGCTCCTGCAAAGACACAGGCTGCTCTTTTCGAGGTAATGGAGGAACGTCAGGTTACAGTAGACGGCACTACGCATCGTATGAGTGATGTCTATACGATTATAGCGACGCAGAATCCAGTCGAGCAGGAGGGTACCTATCGTCTACCAGAGGCCCAACTCGACCGTTTCCTATTTAAGATAAGCATGGGTTATCCATCTGTTGATGAAGAGATGAACATCCTCAAACGTCATCAAGAGAAGCGAAACCTCATCAAGTTAGGCGATGTTAGACCCGTGTTGACCATTGACGAACTTTTGCAGATGCGTAAGAAGTTAGATACTGTATATGTTGAAGAGAGCCTTCTACGCTATATAGCAAACATCGTACAGCAGACACGCACCTCAAAGGCTGTCTATCTCGGTGCCAGTCCACGTGCCTCTGTGGCAATGCTCAATGCTTCTAAGGCAAGTGCACTATTGGGTGGACGCGACTTTGTGACGCCTGAAGATGTTAAGTTCGTTACTCCAAGTATTCTTCAACACCGTCTTATCCTTACAGCTGAGGCCGAAATGGAGGGTTACACTCCGTTGAAAGTTGCACAGAAGTTGATTGATAAGGTGGAAGTACCTAAGTAATGGTGTCTGAAAGAGGATGATAAACTCAGCGTCGCCATACTGATGTTGTATGCTGGCAGATAGTTTGTTACCTTCTTTATGGTCCTCTCTCGACACCCGCTAACACCTAATAAAAGATAAAGAAATGTTCCTTACCAAACGGTTTTATATCATCTTAGCAAGTCTAACCCTCTTAGCAGGGTTTGGTTATGTGTTCCCACAGCTTTTTACAGGTGTAAAGATACTTCTGTTTATCTTTGCTGTAATGGTTGTGATAGATGCCGTTATGCTTTATCATCGTCGTGGGATAAGTGCAAAACGAAGCTGTTCTGAGCGTTTCTCTAATGGTGATAAGAATGTTGTCAAGATAAGTCTTGAGAGTAATTATTCCTTCCCAGTGTGGCTGACGATTATCGATGAGGCTCCAGAAGTGTTCCAGCGAAGAGATATCAGTTATAAGAGTTCTCTTGCAGCTATGGGTCATACGGTACTTCGTTACACACTGACACCAGTCAAGCGGGGCGTCTACTCCTTTGGTAAGATACGTTGCTTCACACGTACCAGCATAGGACTTGTAGAGCGACGCTATACTTTGGGCGATGCAAAGGACGTTAAGGTCTATCCTTCTTATCTGATGTTAAATCGTTATGAACTTCTTGCAATGAGCAATAACCTCACAGAGATGGGTATAAAACGTATTCGTCGTGTGGGTAACAATACGGAGTTTGAGCAGATAAAAGACTATGTGAAAGGGGATGACTACCGTAGTATAAACTGGAAAGCAAGTGCACGTCGCAACCAGCTGATGGTGAATGTCTATCGTGATGAGCGTTCTCAACAGATATTCTCGGTGATTGATAAGGGGCGTGTCATGCAGCAATCGTTCCGTGGAATGACGCTTCTCGATTATAGTATAAATGCTTCTTTGGTCTTGTCCTATGTTGCTATGCGTCGTGATGACAAGGCGGGTTTGATAACCTTTGCTGATAAGATTGATACATTCGTAGCTCCATCGCACCGAACAGGACAGATGCAGACCCTTTTGGAGGCTCTTTATGCACAAGAAACCAATTTCGGTGAGACCGATTTCAGTAATTTGTGTGTTAATGTACATAAGCAGGTAAGCAAGCGAAGTTTGTTTATTATATACACGAGCTTCTCTGGTATGACAGCTCTCAATAGGCAGTTAGCTTATTTGAAGTTGCTTAGTCAGTGGCACCGTGTACTCGTTGTCTTCTTTGAGGATGCTGAGATGAACGATTACATACGTTCCCCTAAGCGCTCTATGGAGGAGTATTATCAGCACGTTATAGCTGAGAAATTCGCTTACGAGAAGCGTTTGATAGTCTCAACACTGCGTCAGTATGGTATATATAGCGTGTTGACAACCCCCGACAAGCTTAGCATTGATGTCATCAATAAGTACTTAGAGATGAAGCAAAGACAGATTCTAACTTAATATTCTGCTGTTGGCATTATGAATGTCAATGGCTGGTAGCGTTTTTTATACATAGAGTTTAAGGGCTGAAATCCGACAGTGGGTTTCAGCCTTTATTGTTTTCATGGGTCAACAAGACGACCGTAACGACCGATATATAGGTTCCGTTAGATAGGATATAACGGCTATGAACGATAGAGAACATTACTGATAAAGAGTCAGTAAGGTGTGTTTCTATGATAGGCAAAAGTAGTCATGCCGAATTATTATCGTGAAGAAAAATATTTTTTATCATGGAAATAAATATTTCTTGTCGTGAAAAAAAATATTTTTCTTCATGAAAAGAATTTGAAAACGACAAGGAGTTGCTCGTTCCTAACGCTCTTCTTGTATGCTGACGATGATGATAAGAGGGCATAAAGAAGCCGAGTTAGGGTGCAGTAGTTGTTTGGGAGAATTCGAGAAATCAGTAGGTTACGCTGCCCTCTATCGTCGTTAAGGTCGCAGACCATAAGCATTTGTAAGTAATTTTTAAGTGTTCTGTGGGCTAAAATCATAATAAATAGGTATTGTGGCATACTGATGTTTCTTATAACTTTGCATTCGAATAGAATTAATATAAACTGAATCAGTAACATGAGAATTAAAAATTTATTTCTTACACTTGCTGTTACGCTGTTAGCTTCGATGACTTCTGTCTCAGTCTCTGCGGCTAAGCACGTGAAAGTAAGTGGCAAAGATGGCAAAGACACTTACTTTGCTCTGTCTGAGAAGCCTACTGTTACCTTCACTTCCACCGCCATGGTTTTGACTGCTGGGAGCCAAACAATAGAGTACCCTCTGACAGACTTCCGTGCTTTTGCCTTCGAAGATGATCCATTAAGCATTGAGTCTCTTAATGGAGAAGGTAACAATGCCGTCTTTTCCTTTGGTAACTCCTTGAAGGGAGAAGGCCTGAAAGCAGGTAGCCAAGTAGCTGTTTACACCATTAATGGACAGTTGGTAGGCCGTTCCACCGTAAGCCAAAGCGGTACTGTTGAGATTCCTCTCGACGGACAAACAGGCGTTTTTGTAGTTAAATCATTATCTAAGACATTTAAATTCATACGTAAATGAAAAAGATCTTTACTTTAGTAATCGTATCTTTCTTGAGTGCACTCGCAGTACAGGCACAGTCATTAAAGGTAACCAAAACCGATGGTAGCGTTGTAACTTATAACGCGTCAGATATTTCAAAGATTGAGTTCTTGCCAAGTGAGACACCTTCACAGCCAAAGTTGATACACGAGTTTGCAGGCTATTTGACTGTAAAGAACAAGATGATTAATAATGTGCGTTATGACAATGGCGCTAAGATTAAGGTGTTGCAGGACGGTGGTAAGTTCTTTGCAGAGTTCTCCGATACTCAGTGGGGTACTGGTTCTTTCGAGATAACCATGGCTAATCATGCCATTAACGGTACTGGAAAGATGAAGATTGCAAACCCAAAAGCTGGCGGTGCAATGAATGAGTATGATGCAACAATGAGTGGTTCGATGACAGAAATAAAGATTTCAATCCCATCACTCATGGGTGGTACTGATATTACTTGGCATTATGCTGAGGCTTCAGCAGCATCTAAGGTGGCAGGAAACTATACTGGTACGACGTCATTGAAGGTTGGTTCAGCTATGGGACCATTCGTTTCAGCAACCGTTGGTTATACGATTACTGCTAACAATGACGGCTCTATCAATGTGACAGCATCTGAAGAGAAGTACACAGGAGTTACGATGATGAATAACTTAACATTAGGAACATACACCGTAAAGAACCTTGCTTACGATAAGGCAACCAATAGCTTTAGTCGTGACTATAGTGAAGACGGTATCAAAGTACACTTCAAGGCAACCGGCGGCGCGATGGAAAGGGATGAAAATTACGAGTTCGGAGAAACAAGTAAGATGACCGTTACACTTGCTGAGGATGGTACATTGACCATAACTAACAAATATAAGGTAGGCAAAATGCCATTCCCAATCTCAGCAACTTATACTGGTAAGAAGGCTAAGTAAAACGTTATACGCTCATGCACAGAGTATTTCGCCCTATTTCTATCCTTGCAGGCTGTGCCATCATGATGTTGGTAACAGCCTGCAACGGCATTTTTGATGATATATATGATGAGGCTTCTGCTTCATCAAGTGTAACGACAGAGGGTCAACTCCTTGTTAATGCCTCCAGTTGGAAGGACTGGTATTATGTTGACTTTGACTCTTTACAGATGTATATCGAGCGCAAAGATACTGCAGGACTGCTTAAGGCACAGACGAACTTCACGCATTATGCTATTCCAACGAGTCTGTCGTCGGGTAGTGGTGATGGGAAAACGGGTATGTACACTTACTGGTTTGATGTCTTCGGAAAAGGTATCTCGGTTAATGAGAAGCGTGGCTTTACTGCTACTGATACGCAACCTGAACCACAGTCATGGAGCATTGCCTTTCATCGTAACAATGTTAGGACGAACGGTGGGGCCGTACTTGAAACGAAGTACACCTCTTTGAATGAGCTTCCAAAGAATAGTTCCTATTTCTTAGGAGCAACATTCCAAGAAGATGAATGGACAGAGAACGAGGTATGGGAGGACCAGTCGCAGATGCTTATGAGCCTGATTGGATGCCAGGGAATACGTATTAATAAGGTACTATCGTCTTGGTTGAAAATCGATATACCCCCAATGCCACCTGCTTTCACGATGAACAAGCATGTATTCATTGTTCGGTTGAAGAATGGGAAGTATGCTGCCTTGCAGTTACAGAACTATATTGGTACCGATGGAACCAAGTGCTGGTTGACTATTAACTATAAGTATCCATATTAAATTAGACATGTAACCCTTTTCGTTATGCTTTATTCGAGGATAAGAAAGGGGCTTCATTAATATTTGTTATTGGCTATGATGCGAAAGACCATTATATTGTCAGTCCTACTCAGCCTCACCTTTGAAGGTATGTCGGCTGATGTTCCCAATGACTCTATCCCTCAGACGATAGAGTTAGACCAAGTAGTAGTGACGGGAACACGTACCCCAAAGCTGCTTGCCAATACCCCTGTGTTGACGAAACTCATCACTGCTAATGACATAATGAAGACAGATGCCACCAATCTACGTGATGTCTTACAGCAGATAATACCAGGTGTTGAGTTCTCATACGCCATGAATCAGCAGGTACACATGAACTTTTCTGGTTTCGGTGGACAGAGTATGTTGATACTTGTTGACGGTGAACGCCTTGCTGGAGAGACGATGGATGATGTCGACTTCACCCGCATTGGTATGGAAAATGTAGACCATATCGAAATTGTGAAAGGTGCTGCTTCAGCACTCTATGGCTCTAATGCTGCTGGTGGAGTTATCAATATCATCACCAAGAAAAAGCCCAATCCATGCGCACTCAACCTTAACATGCGTTTTGGTCGCCATCATGAGCAACGCTATGGACTGTCTTGGCAGTACGCAAGGGGCAAGTGGAACAACTTGCTGACGGTCAACAGGAATAGTTCCAACAACTTTAATGTGCACAACGGACCTAATCCTATTACGCGCGTCGTATCTACCATCTATGGTGATGCTGTCTGGAACTTCAAGGAACAGCTAACTTATACACTGAATGAGAAGCTACGCTTGACAGGACGTGCCGGTTATTTCTATCGTCAGTTGGTACGTACAGAGGAGGTGCCAGAGCGTTATCGTGACTTTACAGGCGGCCTTCGTGGAACATGGACACCCGACCTCTTCAACAGTGTAGACCTCTCTTATGCTTTCGACCAGTATGATAAGTCAGACTATCAGCGCATCACTCGACTGGACATCCGTGATTATTCAAATGTACAGAACAGTCTTCGACTACTTTATACGCACACGTTTGAAGACGAGAATGTCCTCTCTGTGGGTGCAGACTATATGCATGATTACCTCTTCAATACGAACTTGGAGGGTCGAGTACGTAAGCAAGACTCCTTCGATGCATTTGCTCAATACGACTGGAACATCAATAAGTATTGGGAAGTAGTAGGTGCGCTGCGTTACGACTATTTCTCTGATGGACGCATCTCAAGACTGACTCCGAAGGTAAGTGCACGTTATCAACCAATAAGAAACCTAAATGTTCGACTCAGTTATGGCATGGGCTTCCGTGCACCAACACTAAAAGAAAAGTACTACAACTTTGACATGTCGGGTATATGGGTGGTCGAAGGCAACCCTTCTTTACGGCCAGAAGTGAGCCAGAATTTCAATGCTTCGGTTGATTACACAAAGGGTCACTATAACTTTACAGTAAGTGCTTATTGCAACAAGATTGATAATAAGATTGCAACGGGAGCTCCTTACTATAAGAACCCATCGGACGTCATGCCTCATCTTCCTTATCTTAACCTAAATAACTATACGGTAAGTGGGGGAGAGGCAACGGCACAAGCGCGTTGGACGAATGGTCTTACCGCCCGTTTAAGTTATGCTTATACCAATGAGCGTCTGCCTAAAGACAAGAATAACAACGCTGTTAACAACCAGTATATACCTGCTCGCAAACACTCAATGACAGGTCATGTCGATTGGGACCATCAGTGGTCAAAGAACTACGGAACGAACATCGGACTCGATGGCCGCTTCCTTTCAGCTGTCGACAATGAGGAGTTTGTCGATTACTATGACATCTCTAAGGGTATAAAGAATATCCATTACCCAGCATACGCACTCTTCAAACTATCCTTAGTGCAGCGTATCAGCAAGGCTGTAAAGGTAAGTGTTTTACTCGATAACATCTTTAATTATAAACCAGAATATTATTATTTGAACTGCCCATTGACTGATGGAACAAACCTAATGATAGGGATGTCGGTCGATGTGGACAAACTCTTTTAAGCACTGAAAGCTTTAATTAATTTATGGAAAAGGATAAGATCTACTTCTGGCGAGCCATCGCCTCGTTTATTTTAGTGTTGTTCACGATGCCTTTAGGTCATGCTCTTATGATCATGATGGATAAGAACATGGCACCAGAAGCTGTGCATTATGCAGGCTTTGCCATGGGTTTTGTGGGATTGGTCATCGTTATCATTGGTGTATTTGTTAAAGGTGATACTCGTCAAACACTGTGGGGACTTATCGGAGGGTTGCTCTTCTGGACCGGATGGGTAGAGTTCCTCTTCCAATATTACGCCAATCGCTATGGCGTACCACCAGAGATTGAACACGGAAAAGTCGTTACTAAGCCAGAATATCTGATACTTCCTGCGTCATTCGGGTTCTGGATGATGATGATGACGATGTACATCTTCAGTACACGTAATGGTTGTGACTTTATAACATGGATACAGAAACGACTGTTTGGAAAGCGTAAGAACGAGATAGCCTTCCAACCGATGACCCGCCACACGTCTATTGTCACGTTTATGGAAGTCAATATGATTCTATGGGCTTCTTATCTTTTATTGATGTTCTGTTACGATAAGAACTTCCTTGGCGACCATCATCCCGTGACTTATCTCATAGGTTTTAGTTGCTTTATCGGTTCGTTGTTCATGTTCAGAAAGCAGCTTCACATTGCTTCATGGGGTGCTAATATCCGTATGTCAGTGGCAACGGTGATTGTTTTTTGGACTCCTATTGAGATTCTCGGACGTATTAATTTCTTCAAGGAGTTCTGGGTTCATCCACAAGAATACAGTGTTCAACTACTTTGCATCTTAGCTGCTTTCATCATCTTGATGGTTTATATGTGGATGAAAGGTGCTAAGAAGAAGCGTGGATAATAAGTGATAACGAGGACTATTGTAGGCGATGTGTAATCGTGTTGCCTATCCTCAAGAGGTATAATATATACAGTTTAGATTACTTGTCGGCAATATCGAGGTTGCTGACAAGTAATCTTTTTTTGTTTCTTTCAGCCGCACTAAAAGGCTACTAAGCCATTGATAGCGGGCGATACCCGTTAGTATTCTACTGTGAAAAGCGTTTCATATAAGTCCTATTCATTGTATTGATGCCGATTTCAAACAATCTGTACAAGTCCTATCCATCGTTTTGAGGATAGTCTCAAACAATCTGTATAAGTTCTGTTCATCGTTATGAGTATAGTCTCAAACAATCTTCTTCCCACTTCGGAGGAATTGATAACGCAGTAAAAAATCGTTACAGGCATTCAAGCTAAGTGTCCTCGACATAGGCGTATGATATGTTTTATGAATGAGTTTGTAACCTACAAGGAATCAGAATGTTACAAGTTGGGTTGAAGAAGACGCCTTTCTTGCTTCAAGAAGGGCGTCTTCTTGAGGCAAGAAGAGCATGTTCTTGAATGAAGAAGGGCATCTTCTTGCATCGAGTCAAGCCTTTTCTACAAATTAAGAAGGGATTGTTACTGAAATAACTTTACAATATCTACTAATTTGTTAAGCCTTCCCTCTTTCTTTCCTATTACCTTTGTTGGTGTCTCTCAGTGATTTCTTTTCTCACAGAACGCACAGATAAACAGAATACACAGGGGTCAGAAAAATAGCGGCCCCTCCCCCGGCCCCTCCCCCGAAGGGAAGGGGAGTAATCACCGAGATACCCCTATAAAAAGGATGTAGGCTTCGTTATGTCCCTTAATGGCAGTCTTGTAGGGGTAACCTCACATACTAACTACCAGTTGGCCCCTCCCCCTTCCCCTCCCCCGAAGGGAAGGGGCGTAATCACCGAGATACCCCTATGGAGAGGATGTAGGCTTCGTTATGTCCCTTATTAGTCATGATAATAGCTGAAAGGTTCTGTGAACTCTGTATGCCGGAGGCCTTCTGTGAGTTCGAAACAGTGCGCAAAAAAGTTCTGTTAGATCTATGAGTTCTGTGAGAGAAAAAACTCCCCAGCGTGAAAGAAATGCTTACTCACACCTCGTGTCAGCAGGCCAGTAGGGGTAACCTCACATACTACGCCCCTCCCTGCGGGGGAGGGGTTGGGGGAGGGGCCACTATCTTTTGAGTTTGAAATAGTGCGCCAAAAGGTTCTGTTAAATCTGTGAGTTCTGTGAGAAAAAAACTCCCCAGCGAGTCTCATAGGCCGTACCTCATCGAGTGGGTGCGTTCTCTTTCTCACAGAAGAACACAGAAGAACAGAACACACAAAGCTTCACAGAGACATTAAGTCAACCGAATTCACAGAACGTTACAGCCAACAGAGGCCTCACCCCCAGCCCCTCTCCGAATGGAGAGGGGAGTGATCACCGAGGTTACCCCTCCTTCGCTGCTTGTGTCGTGATGCTAATGTGCTCTTACCGCGATACCTTTATAGCTAATCATCAACACCTAACAACCATCACTTAACACCCATCTTTGGTAGTAACGCTCTGTGAACTCTGTATGTCGGAGGCCTTCTGTGAGTTCGAGACTGTGCGCCAAAAAGCTCCGTGAACTCTGTGCGCTCTGTGAGAGAAAAAACTCCCCAGCGTGAGAGAAATGCTTACTCACACCTCGTGTCAGCAGGGCAGTAGGGGTAACCTCACATACTAACTACCAGTTGGCCCCTCCCCCTTCCCCTCCCCCGAAGGGAAGGGGCGTAATCACCGAGATACCCCTATGGAGAGGATGTAGGCTTCGTTATGTCCCTTATTAGTCATGATAATAGCTGAAAGGTTCTGTGAACTCTGTATGCCGGAGGCCTTCTGTGAGTTCGAAACAGTGCGCAAAAGGTTCTGTTAGATCTGTGAGTTCTGTGAGAGAAAAATCTCCCCACCGAGCTGTTTGTGTGTCATCTCATAGAGTGGGTGCGTTCTCTTTCTCACAGAATAACACAGAAGAACAGAACACACAAAGCTCCACAGAGACATTAAGTCAACCGAATTCACAGAACGTTACAGCCAACATTAGCTATAACGTTCTGTGATATCTGTATGCCGGAGGCCTTCTGTGAGTTCGAAACAGTGCGCAAAAAAGTTCTGTTAGATCTGTGAGTTCTGTGAGAGAAAGAAATGTCCTTAGTGAGAGAAAGAAATGTCCTTCGTGAGAGATAATACTCCCTATCGCTCTCAAGCAACCTCTTTATTACAGCAGAAAACCACCCCGAGCGAATGAGATAAGTGAGCATAATACGCATGACGGACAAGCCTAAAATCGGTCAAGACGTATAATGTTATTTGTCTTTGGCTGTTTCTTCTTTGCTATATCGCTTTTTTTTCGTATTTTTGTAGCACCAATATAATTAAAAACAATGAATAAGTTATTTCTATCCCTTTGTTTGTTGTTGGTGAGCTTTGCGTTGTCTGCACAAGAGCGACTGCCCAAAGTGATACTCAAAGACATAGAAGGAAGGACCGTACAAACCGACACTATCTCTAATAATGGTAATCCTCTCGTTGTTACCTTCTTTGCTACTTGGTGCAAGCCATGCGACCGTGAGTTGAAAAGCATTGATGAGCTTTATGACGATTGGCGCCAAGAAACAGGTGTGCGAATCGTTGCTGTATCCATTGATCAGGCTCAAAACGTCAATAAAGTGAAGCCGATGATCGACCAGAATGGCTGGCGTTATGATGTATTACTCGATCCTAATGGTGAGTTCCGACGCTCGTTAGGTATTCAGTCAGTGCCTTATACGATCTTACTTGATGGTCAGGGCAGGATTGTTTATAAGCATAATGGCTACACAGATGGCGCTGAGATGGAGCTATATAAGAAGGTGAAAGAGGTAGCAAGAAGGTGATTTTATGAAAAGATGGATGATGATAGGACTGCTCATAAGCCTGAGTAGTGCATCGATTTATGCACAAGAGTCCGACAAATTACACCTTTCTGGAAGTCTTCAGAGTGATATGCTGTTGGCACAAAAGGACAGTGCGACAGGCGCAGAGGCTACAGGCAGTCGTTTCCGAACGAATACTTATCTCGACTTGAGGCTTTCAAACAGATACTTTGAGGCTGGTGCAAGGTTGGAATATATGCCCCATCCGCTTCCAGGATACGAGAGCGACTTTAAGGGTTGGGGCGTTCCTTACGCCTACTTGAAGGGTCGCTATAAGAATGCGGAGCTTACTTTGGGTAGCTTCTATGAGCAGTTTGGCTCTGGTTTCATCCTCCGTTCGTATGAAGAACGCAGTCTTGGAATTGATAACTCATTGCAAGGTGCACGCTTGAACTATCTCCCTTGTGCGGGAGTTGCGGTCAAGTTGCTCACGGGTAGACAGCGTCGTTACTGGCACCACAATAAGAGTTGGATGACAGGAGCGGATGTGGAATGGAACATGGAAGAGTCGTTTAAGTCGCTTCAAGAGCATAATACCTATATAATGTTGGGTGGTTCCTACCTTAATAAATACGAGAGAGACGAGGTGGTGATGGTCGACCCGACCCATCGGTTGCGCCTTCCTCGTTATGTCAATGCGTTCGATTTACGCTTGCGAGTGCAACATCACGGCTTCAATGTATTGGCAGAAATGGCAATGAAGACGCAGGATCCTTCGCATGATAATGGTTACATCTATCGTAATGGCTATGTGGCAATGCTCTCTGGGTCCTATTCTAAGCGTGGAATGAGCCTATTGTTGCAAGCAAAACGCAGTACGAATATGGGCTTCCGAAGCCGTAGAGGGATGGAAGGAATCTCCTCTTTCATCAATCATCTACCGCCTTTCACGGTGGAGCATACCTATACCTTGGCAGCACTCTACCCTTACGCTACACGCCCCGAGGGTGAGTGGGCTTATCAAGCAACGGCAGCTTACACCTTTCCAAAGGGCTCATGGATAGGAGGAAAGTATGGGACAACAACGAAAGTGAACTTCTCTCATGTCCATTCAGTGCGTAAGAAGGGTGCAGGAGAGATGGGTACAGAGGGTTATGGTAGCCCGTTTTGGGCATGGGGGGACGCTACCTATTATCAAGATATTGATGTGCAGTTGGAGAAGCGACTCTCCAAAGAAACGAAGTTAAACCTGATGTATATGTATCAACGATACAATCAGACCTTGTTGGAAGGGCATGGAGGAATGTTAAACACGCATATCTTCGTTGCAGATGTCAAACAGAAACTCGCAACGAACGCCATCTTGCGTGTCGAAGGGCAGTATCTTGCATCAAAAGAGGGCGATAAAGACTGGCTATTTGGGCTGGGAGAACTATCGTTCGCACCGCATTGGATGGTCACCGTGAGCGACCTCTACAATGCAGGCAACACCCATGTGCATTACTACCAAGGCTATGTAACCTATAGCGGTGGGGCACATCGACTGCAATTAGGCTATGGTCGAACACGTGCGGGTTTTAATTGTTCGGGGGGTGTATGCCGTTATATCCCAGCAACAAAGGGTTTGACACTCTCTTATAATTATAACTTTTGATGGAAATGAGACGTTTTTATATACTTATCTTGGCTGCTGTTGCACTCTTGGCAGGCTGTGATTCAGTTGGTTCTGACGAACGATTGATAGAGATTCCGCCTGCAACTGTTCAGCGAAATGTACTCATCGAGGACTTTACTGGGCAACGTTGCATCTTCTGTCCGGCTGCTTCTCAGACGATAGAAGAGCTGCAAAAGCTTTATGGAGCAGACAGATTGATAGCTGTAGGCATACATGCTGGACCGCTCGCAATAAAGAGTATGGGTGGAGTTAAGGGCTTGCGCACTGATGCAGGGGATGTTTATTACAAGTATTGGGCGGTTCCTAATGTGCCAAAAGCCGTTATTAATCGTCGTGGAGGCGTCCTACAGAAAGATACTTGGGCTGGGCGTATCTACGAAGAGTTCGCTCAAACAACTACAATCAATATAGCCCTTCAATGTCAGTATGACGCTGCCATACGTCAAGTGAAGATAGAAACCAATCTAAAGACATTGTCCGAAGATGTGAAGGGAAGGTTTCAGCTTTGGTTAGTAGAGGATAGTGTCGTGGCTCCACAGCTCTTTCCAAACAATAAGATGGATAAGGAGTATGTGCATAACCACGTGTTCCGTGCTGCTATCAATGGGGAGTGGGGAACGGAGTTAACGCTCTCTTCAATGCGAATGCACGTGGAGCAAACAACGTACACACTCCCAGAAGATGTCGTACCAGGCAATGCGTGGATAGTAGGATTCTTCTATAATGATAGCGGAGTACTGCAGGCTGTGCGCCAAAAGGTTTCTATTTCGTAAATAAGTCATCATCAATTAAGAAGATAAATATAAATTGAACAATATGAAATTACGCTTACTCGTATTAATCGGACTGCTGACCAGTCTTTTAGTTAGTGCTCAAGCACAGACAAGTAACAATGATGTTGCCTTCGTGGATGCGCAAGGTAAGGTTATTCCGAACGGTACAACGGTGGTATTAAACGCTGTGAAAGATGCCATGTTCCCACCTGGATGGAAGGAAATAGCAGGTGAGGTGTATATTAAGAATACGTCGGATAAGAACCTGACAGTGACCCTTTTCAGTAGAATTAACAGCGTTGATGAAGGCAAAGTGACGGTTTGTGCACTCGGCGGATGTACTCCTTTGGAAGAAGATAACAGTACTGAGATAGGAAGTCAGAAGTTAGGTGCAGGCTCGGAGAAGGAGTCTATTGCGATAGAACACACTTACGAGCATAGTGAGAAGGGCTCAATTACACTGAAGATTACTACTAAAGAGTCAGAATCTGGACAGCAGATAGAGGGTCCATCGATTACTATTAAGTTTGATACCAACCCAACAGCAATAGCAGGGGTAGCGTCACAGAAGGGGCTTACTTACGATGTCTTCAATACGCAAGGTTCCTTATTATATAAGCAGCTTACGTCTTTGGCAAATCTTCCTAAGGGTATTTACATTGTAAAGAAGAAGGGAGTTGCCTCTACAAAGAAGTATTTTGTTCGTTAAACATATACCTTTTTTACCACAAATTGACATGTTAAGTAAGTTTTATATACAGTTTCTAACGTTTCTTGCGGTCATCTGTTATGCGGTAAATGCTAAGGCACAAGACTATAGTCTTATTGCTGCAGCAGGGCAGAAGGTATATGTTCCTCTCTCGGCAAAGACTGTAAAGGGAAAGATGACAGTTTCCAATTACGGTAGAACTCTTGTCCGAAACTTCGACTATACACTTTCTTTTAATGGGCAAGAGATAGAGTCAAAACACTATGTTCTGCCCCAAGCGTTGGGTCGTTATGATGATACTACGATAGAAGTTGATGTCCCACCGTATACAGAATTAGGTGAAAATGATCTTATTTTCACGATTACGAAAGTAAATGGAGAGCGGAATAATGCTACAATCAACTATGCTTCGCTTCCGAGAGTAACTGTTACTAAGGTGCCTCATAGGAGAGTTGTTGTCGAAGAGTATACTGGAATGTGGTGCCAATACTGTCCACGTGGTATAGCATTAATGGAGAATCTTGCACATAAGTATGGTGATGATTTCATTGGTATTGCTATTCATACGGGGCGTGGTTATGAGCCTTTAAACTGTGAGGACTATGCTTGGAAAGCTGCAGAATACAAGAACCGTCCTTTATTGACTATGAATAGAGATGTACCGCTTGGGTCTTATATAGCACAAACAGAGTTTGAAACGGAACGATCAAAAGGTGCTTATATGGATTTGGAAGTGTCAGCAATGTGGGACAAGGAGAAGAATAATATCACAGTGACCCCCACTGTAACCTTCCGACTGAACCGAGAAGAAGCTCCTTATGGCTTCGCTTACGTGTTGACAGAGGATGGAATGTCAAGCCACAACTGGAAACAAGCTAACTATTATAATGGTCGTACGGAGTTTTATGGCATATCAGATGAACTCGATTATTTTGTCAATGCGCCTGGAACTATTTATAATCTTGAGAACAACTTTGTAGCTATTGCTGCAGATGGAGTAATGTCTGCTCGAACAGGTCACCTTAAATCTCCAATCAAGGCAGATGAAACACAGAGTCACACGTATGTCTTTAAGAATATTAATAGTAAGAAAGTCATACAAAAGAAAGAGAACCTTCGTGTCTGTGTCCTGCTGATTAACACACAAACGGGGCATGTTGAGAATGCTGCTAAGTGTGTTATCTCTGAACCAAAGGCCACTGCCATCTCTTCTGTTTCAGATGGTACTCGTAGCGAAGTAGTGGTAGGACGCTACACACTTGACGGTCGACGCATCACGACTCCACAAAGGGGTATTAACATCGTGAGGTATAGCGATGGTCGAGTGAGCAAAGAGGTGGTGACAAAATAAGGTCTCCTTTAATATTATATAGGTGTAATCATGAATAAAGACTTAACTGATTTGTATCAGCATAAAGCGGAAGAGATGAATGCTCAGCTCGTCTCTCTCCGTAGTCGTAATCGTTTTTTTATCTTGACAGAAATCGGTTCCTTTTTAGTTGCCATTGGCTTTGTAGTTCTCTACACGCTATTGGCTGATGCGGCTTGGACACTCCTCTGTGCCGTAGCCGCCTTGTGTTTCTATCTTTACATCCGTCGTCGTGATGTATTGAACGACCGAAAGATAAAGCACGGAGAGGCACTGCTGGGGGTCTATCAGAATGAGATAGACTATCAGCATGGCAATTTCTCAGGCTTTGAAGCTGGCGAACAGTATGTTTGTCCGCAACATCCTTACACCTTTGATATGGATGTCTTCGGGGCAGGATCACTGTTTCAAAGGATGAACCGCACCATCTCTACTGGTGGTAGCGACCAGTTGGCAGCCTGTCTGTCTACTGAGTGGGGACATGCGAAAAGGGAGGAACTTGTAGGACAGATACGCATGAGAATGGCTGCTATTGACGAGTTAGGACAAGACGAAACATTCTTGTCTACCTTCAAGTCTTTGGGCGTTAAAGAGCGAATTAATACAGCAGAAGTGTTGAAAGCATTGATGGCTATTCATCAGCAGAGCTTTCCAAAGATTTTCCACAACCCTCTCTTGCGTTATTTCTGTTATGTCGATTTACTCGGGTTCTACGTGAGTATCGTGCTTTCCGTTATGGGATTAGCCCCCTCCTTACTCCCTCTATGGTGGGGAATGTTCAACTTTATGTTCGCTTTCCTTTGTGGACACAAGCACATGCGTGTCATTTCTGAACTGATAGCAAAGGTACACGCACAGGTAGATGGTTACTTGCAAGTATTGAAGTTGATTAACACGACTGAGTTTAAGTCGGCTGAACTCCAAGCGTTGAAAGCACAGCTTTCGGGTGCAGAGGCCTCCTTTGAGCAGTTAGAACTTATCTTACAAAAGATAGATAACAGAAGTAATGAGGTCGGGGTGTTTATCTTCAACAGTTTTGCCTTGATTGATCTTGCGATTGTAAGACTGTTCCTTCGTTGGCAACACACGTATGAGCAACGCACAAAAGAATGGATTGACGGTCTTAATCTCTTTGATGCTTTGGTGTCAATGGGTAACTATCGACTGAATGAAGATAGAGCAGTAAAGGCCGAAATCAGCGAGGAAAATAAGGTTGTCTACGAAGCGAAAGGTCTTTATCATCCCTTCCTTGGTGAGAAGGCTGTGGCAAACGACTTCACTATTCACGACCATGAGTATTACATCGTCACGGGTGCGAATATGGCAGGAAAGAGTACTTTCCTTCGTTCGTTAGGTATTAATTACCTCTTAGCAATGAATGGTTTGCCCGTCTTTGCAGCCGAGTTGAAGGTCTCAGCGTTCCATCTTTTTACGAGCATGCGCACCACGGACGACCTTACCCACGGTATTTCTTATTTCAATGCGGAGTTGCTTCGTTTGAAGAAACTGTTAGGCTCGTTGCATGATGACGTACCGAGTCTGATTATCTTAGACGAGATATTGAAGGGAACAAACTCCCTCGACAAGTTGAATGGGTCTCGTCTTTTCTTACAATACATCGCTGAACGCAATGTGACAGGCGTCATTGCTACGCACGACCTTGAGCTTTCAAAGATGGAGAACGAATATGAGGGACGATTTCATAACTATTGTTTTGAGATAGAATTAGGTGAGGATATTACCTATTCGTATAAGATTACCAAGGGAGTAGCACGTAATCAGAATGCTACATACTTGCTGAAAGGAATCTTAAAGCCCAATGTCTTTTGAATAGTCGAGTAAGTTGAGGGCAGGATAAGACAGTCGGTGAGCAGCTATCTTGTCGTTTTCAGCGTGTTTGACAAGGGTAAATAATAAGCTAAATCGACTATAAAGACTGGTCGACTTTAGCTTGTTTTCGAATTCTTTTCATGAAGAGAAATATTTCTTTTCACGATAAAAAATATTTATGTTCATGAAGAAAAATATTTCTTTTCATGAACATAATTCAGTCTTAGTGATGTTAACTAAATTAATTCGCCTACTCAGTTGGAAGAATAAAGCGTTCGATGACATGTGCCACACCATCTTCTTCATTCGATAAGGTGACGAAGTCGGCCTCTTTCTGTATGTCTTCTGCAGCGTTCGCCATCGCTACACCGAGTCCTGCAAAGCGTATCATACTAAGGTCGTTATATCCGTCACCGCAGGCGATAACCTCCTCGCGGCTAATACCAAGCGAAGAGATGAGGCGGTTGAGAGAGCGGGCTTTGTCGATGCCGAGCGGTACACACTCAAGGAAAAAGTCGGCCGAACGATAGACATCCATCCTCCCTTCCAACTCTTTAGACAATCTTAATTCTAATTCATGGAGCGGGGTAGGGTCGCCAACAATGAGACATTTGTTGATAGGATAGACCAACTGATGAAGGAAATCATCGTATTGCATGACGGGCATCTTATTGATGAAAGCCTCGTGTTGTACGTATTTATCGTCTTTGTTGGTAGCTGCAATACCCTCCCCTTGGTAGGTTAGGATTTCCATATTAGCTTTCTTCGCTTCTTGATAGAGCAGAGGAACAAGCTGCTCGTCCAACTTCTGTTCAAAAAGAACTTCGTTGTTGGTGCAGTCGATAATCTTTCCTCCATTGAAGGCGAGGATATAACCGTTGTTTTCTTTCAGTTTTAACTCCTCCGCCAAAGGGATGATACCGTATGTGGGGCGGCCAGATGCCAGTACGACATGCACTCCAGCAGCCTGTGCCAGCATGAGGGCTTGCTGGGTGTGAGGGGTTATGAGTTTTTTATTGTTGGTCAGTGTGCCGTCCAAGTCGAGCACTATCATCTTATACTTCATATTGCTTTAATACTTTATTCTTTGTATTTTCGGTTGTGGAAAACATCTAATTCTTATCGAGACGCACGAATCTCTTTGCAAAGGTACGGCTTTTTATGAAGTAAAGGCCGTGTTTCTCTTGATATAAAACAAAAACATTCAAAAAGTAGACGACCGAAATAGTTAATCGTAGACGAAAGCGTTTATACAGCGAATTAACCATTCTAAAGACGTTAAAGTCAGGATAAATAAATATTAATTAAAATCGAAGAGAGTTATGAAGAAGTATTTAGCTGAGATGATCGGTACAATGGTATTGGTCCTCATGGGCTGTGGCGCAGCTGTATCTTTGGGTTGTGACCCTGTTAACAATCAAGCAGCTGTGGTTGGAACAGCCATTGCGTTTGGTCTTTCTGTAGTCGCAATGGCTTACACGATAGGGGGTATCTCTGGTTGTCATATCAATCCAGCGATTACACTCGGTGTTTTCCTTAGTGGTCGTATGAGTGCGAAAGACTGCGTGATGTACATGTTGTTCCAGTTTATTGGCGGTTTGATAGGTGCAGCACTACTGTTCCTCCTTGTCACGAATGCCGGTAGTAGCTTTGCAGCTGCAGGTGCAGGCTTAGGCGCAAATGGGTTGCAAGAAGGGATAAGTGTCGTAAGTGGCCTACTTGCAGAGATTATCTTTACATGCGTATTCGTACTTGTAGTATTGGGTACAACGTCAAAGACCAATGGTACAACAGGTAAGTTTGCAGGATTAGCAATAGGTTTGTCGCTCATCCTCGTACACCTTGTATGTATTCGTTATACAGGAACATCAGTCAACCCAGCACGTTCATTTGGTCCAGCTTTGTTTGTTAAGCTCGCAGGAGGTCCTTCCGCAGCATGGAGTAACCTATGGATATTCATCGTCGGACCGTTTGTTGGCGGTGCAATAGCGTCAGTCATTTGGCGAGTTCTCGACTCTTCAGAGAAGTAATAGAATAGGCTTATTAGACAGACGGTGCTAATAAGCCTATTAATCTATAATCTTGAGGCAACGAGTATTTGTTAGGGATTTTAACACTTAAAGGCTATTAAATATGTGTGATGTCTTGGTTATGAGAAAATAAAACCGTACTTTTGCAAATACAAAATAGGTATAGACTTATTAATATTAATTTTTTAAGCATAATAGAAATTATGGTAGTAGATTACAAGAAATTAGGTCTCGTGAACACACGTGAGATGTTCAAGAGAGCCATCAAAGGCGGTTATGCTATCCCAGCATTCAACTTTAATAACCTTGAGCAGCTTCAGGCTATTATCAAAGCATCTTCTGAGTTGAGATCACCTGTTATTCTTCAGGTATCTAAGGGTGCTCGTAAGTATGCTAACCAGACGCTACTTCGTTACCTCGCAGAGGGTGCTGTAGAGTATGCAAAGGAGTTGGGTTGCCATCATCCAGAGATTGTACTTCACCTTGACCACGGTGATAGCTTCGAGACATGTAAGTCTTGTGTAGACTTCGGCTTCTCTTCTGTGATGATTGATGGTTCTGCTCTTCCATACGAGGAGAATATTGCTTTGACAAAGAAGGTTGTTGAATATGCACATCAGTATGATGTAACTGTTGAGGCTGAGCTCGGTGTTCTCGCTGGTGTTGAGGATGACGTTGTTGCTGAGGTATCTCACTATACAAAGCCAGAAGAGGTTGTTGACTTCGCTACTCGCACTGGTTGTGACTCTTTGGCTATCTCAATCGGTACTTCTCATGGTGCTTACAAGTTCACTCCAGAGCAGTGTACACGTGACCCAAAGACTGGCCGTTTGATTCCTCCTCCATTGGCTTTCGACGTTCTCGCAGCTATCGAGAAGCAGCTCCCAGGCTTCCCAATCGTTCTCCACGGTTCTTCTTCTGTTCCTCAGGAGTATGTTGACATCATCAACGAACACGGTGGTAAGTTGCCAAACGCTGTAGGTATCCCAGAGGATCAGCTTCGTCAGGCTGCTAAGAGTGCTGTATGTAAGATTAACATCGACTCTGACTCTCGTCTTGCCTTTACTGCTGGCGTTCGTCAAACATTTGATGAACATCCTGAGTACTTCGATCCACGTCAGTACTGTGGTAAGGCTCGTGAGTACATGGAGGACCTTTACAAGCACAAGATCACTGATGTTCTTGGTTCTGATAACAAGCTCGTTAACTGCGACTAATCGTCAGTTGAGATCAGTTTGATTAGATATAAAAATAAGCGGCAGTTCCTTTTGGAGTTGCCGCTTTTTGGTTGTTTCGTTTTCTAAGAGACGATGTCTCGTAGGCTGATACCTTATTATAATAGGCTACGGGTGGGTGATTGGCTAATCATCCAAGAGCTTAAAGGCCTTAGGAAGATAGTTGATGATATCACTTGCAACAAGGCTCTCCTTACCTAAGTCTTTAGCGGCTAAGTCGCCAGCAAGGCCGTGTAAGTACATTCCCACCATACAAGCGTTCTGTTGATGATAGCCACGTGCAAGGAGGGCAGTGATGATGCCGGTGAGTACATCACCACTTCCAGCTGTTGCCATACCGCTATTACCAGTGGCGTTGAAGATAACGTTACCATTAGGAAGGCATAGTGCACTGTTATGTCCTTTAAGTATAATGTAGGCTTGTAACGACTTTGCCAACTCACGTGTACGGTGGAGACGCTCGTAATCAGCATTGGCAGGCGAGCCTGTCAGACGATCGAGTTCCCTCGCATGAGGTGTCATTATGATTCCCTTTGGTAGTTGTTGCATCCATGCACGATGGCTTGCAAGGATGTTCAAAGCATCCGCATCTGCAACAATAGGACATTGCGCACGTCTTATCTGTGCTATCATCGCAATCGCTGTAGGCTCTTGTCTGCCCAAGCCGGGTCCTATGGCTAATGCATCAAAGTCATCTGTATCAACGGCTTCGGTAAAGGCTGTCTCCTCGTGGTCCATCTGTAAGACTGCTTCAGGGACTGCAATCTGCATGATGTCGTAGTTCTTCTTGGGTGTATGTACGGTGGTCTTGCCCACACCACAGCGTAGACAAGCACGAGCAGACAATATTGCTGCCCCAGACATACCATAACTACCAGCTATGATAAGCGCATTCCCCATGTCTCCCTTGTGTGCGAAGTCGTCCCGATGGATAAGACGTGAACGAATGTCGCTCTCTTCTAATACATAAAACTGTGCTTCTGTCTTCTGAATAAACTCCTGACTTAAACGAATGTCAAGTACTTTCAGTCTACCAATAAACTGCTGTGCATCAGCGAACAGGAAGGAGAGTTTCCGCTCGTGGAGGGTCAGCGTGAGTGTAGCATGGATGATATTGGCACGTACATTATAAGTGTTGTCTTCAGACATCAGGCCTGATGGCACATCAATACTTACAATCTTTGCAGGACTCTGATTGATATATTTCACCAAAGAAGCAAATCCTCCAGCCAAAGGCTTGTTGAGTCCAGATCCGAAGAGACCGTCAATAACCAAAGTGTCAGCGGTCAGCTCTGGTGGATCAAACTTTGCTGTAATCTCAGTAAAGTCCTTTGCATGCTTACCATCAAGCAGACGCTGACGGTTTGTTACGCAGTCTTCCGATAGATGATTGGTGATATTAAAGAGGTATGTACTTACCTTATACCCCTCATTTATCAGTAATCTGGCCACAGCAAGGGCGTCGCCACCATTGTTTCCAGGGCCTGCAAAGACAACAATTGGCGTATTTGTAGACCATTCCTCAGTGATAGCACGAGTAATAGCCTTGGCCGCACGTTCCATCAAGTCAATCGACTTGATTGGTTCATGCTCTATAGTGTATCTGTCCAGTTCGTGAATCTGGGCACTTGTAAATATCTTCATAACGATGGCAAATTTACAAAATAAATGCGGATAGTTTGGTATTATTTTCGTAATTTTGCGCTAAATTATAAATAAAGAAGCATGAGTCGCGTAACAATTAAGGATAAAACGTTTGAGACTTCTATCCCAGAAGCAGAGATTCTGGATAGGGTGAAACAGGTAGCAGAGCGTATTAATAAGGATTTTGAAGGTAAGAAACCATTGTTCCTTGCCGTGTTGAATGGTTCTTTTATGTATGCCTCTGACTTGATGAAGAATATCACTATCCCATGTGAAATATCTTTTGTCAAGTTAGCCTCTTATCAAGGTGTTACTTCAACAGGCACTATCAAGGAGATTATCGGTTTGAATGAAGACATCCGTGGCAGGGAGGTCATCATTGTAGAAGATATTGTTGATACAGGTGCAACGATGAAGCGTATGCTCGAGACACTTGGTACACGTGAGCCAGCAGGACTACATATTACAACCTTACTATTGAAGCCAGGTAAGCTTACAGTACCTTTGAACATAGAGTATGCAGCTATTGAAATACCAAACGACTTTATCGTTGGCTATGGACTCGACTACGATCAAGAGGGTCGTAACTTAAGGGATATATACACATTAGTACAAGAATAATGAAGAATATTGTGATTTTCGGTGCGCCAGGTGCAGGTAAAGGCACTCAGAGCGACAGGATGATTGAGAAGTATGGGTTCGGTCATATTTCTACAGGTGACGTACTTCGTAATGAGATAAAGAATGGTACAGAACTCGGAAAAACGGCAAAAGGCTACATTGACAATGGTCAGCTCATTCCAGACGAGTTGATGATAGACATCCTTGCAAGCGTCTATGACAGCTTTGGTAAAGAGCATAAGGGAGTTATCTTCGATGGTTTCCCACGCACTATCCCACAAGCAGAAGCATTGAAGAAGATGCTGGCTGAGCGTGGTCACAACGTAGCAGCAATGATTGAACTATTTGTTCCAGAGGACGAGTTGATGAAGCGTCTACTTCTCCGTGGACAGCAGAGTGGCCGTTCAGACGATAACGAGGAGACTATTAAGAAGCGTCTTAACGTGTATCACAATCAGACTTCTCCATTAATCGACTGGTACAAGGGTGAGAATATCCACCATCATGTGGAAGGTCTCGGAAGTGTAGATGAGATCTTCGCACGTATTGCGTCTGTTATTGAAGAACTTTAATATACTGGCTGATAGGTGTTAGGTATGGGCAGATACTATATGTATTGTCTTTTCCTAAAGTCTATCAGCTTTTTGCTAATTAGACCTTAAATAGCAAAAGGTCAGTTGATATAAACGATTATTCATACTATTCTCTAACATTTATCACTTGCTATGGCTGATTCGAATTTTGTTGATTATGTAAAGATATACTGCCGCTCTGGTAAGGGAGGTAGAGGTTCCATGCACCTTCGTCATGTGAAGTATAACCCTAATGGAGGCCCAGATGGTGGCGACGGTGGCAAAGGTGGAAGCGTTTATCTGCGTGGTAACCACAATTATTGGACGCTGTTGCACTTGAAGTTTCAGCGTCACATTTATGCTGAACATGGTGGTAATGGTGGTCGTGACAAGTGTCATGGTACGGATGGTAAGGATGTTTATATCGACGTTCCATGTGGTACTGTTGTCTACGATGCCGAGACGGGCAAGTATGTCTGTGATGTTATGCACGACGGACAGACGGTATTGCTGTTGAAAGGTGGACGTGGTGGATTGGGTAACTTTCAGTTCCGTACATCCACAAATCAGGCTCCCCGCTATGCGCAACCAGGTGAACCAATGCAGGAGATGACTGTTATTCTTGAGTTGAAGTTGCTCGCTGATGTCGGTCTGGTGGGTTTTCCGAATGCAGGTAAGTCTACTTTGCTTTCTTCTCTCTCAAGTGCAAAGCCCAAGATAGCCAACTATCCCTTCACAACAATGGAACCTTCGTTAGGAATTGTCAGCTATCGTGACAACCAGAGCTTCGTGATGGCCGATATTCCAGGTATCATTGAAGGGGCAAGCGAAGGCAAGGGACTCGGCTTGCGCTTCCTCCGTCATATTGAACGCAACTCTCTTCTCCTCTTTATGGTACCAGGGGATACAGACGACATCAAGCGTGAGTATGAGATACTACTTAATGAGTTGCAGCAGTTTAATCCTGAGATGCTCGACAAGCACCGTGTTTTAGCGGTAACAAAGAGCGACCTTCTTGATGATGAACTCATTGAGATGCTGCGCGAGACATTGCCAACCGACCTTCCTGTAGTCTTCATTTCAGCAGTTACTGGACAAGGTCTTGATGAGCTGAAGGATATTCTATGGGGGGAACTGAACGCTGAGAGTAATAAGCTACAGGGTATTCTCTCAGAAGACACACTTGTCCATCGTGATAAGGATATGTCACGTTTTGCAGCCGAGTTAGCGGCTGAGGATGCTGATATAGATGATGTTGAAGAGGTTGGAATAGACGAGTTAGATGAGGTGGAAGACCTCGAAGATTTTGAATATACGGATGATTAAGCCTGTTCTACATTACTTTAATCTTGCCGACGAGGTAGTCTGCTTTAGTACTACTCGCTATGGCGGTGTTAGCAAGGGGAAACTTGCAACACTGAATATCAACCCTCATCGGGGGGATGACCCATCTGCTGTAGCAGAAAACCTGCAGGCCGTAGCTGCAGAGATTGGCGTCAAAGCAGATAAGATTGTTCGTCTTCATCAGATACATGAGACGCACTGTCTTACCGTGACGGATGATTTCTTCCATCTTTCAGCCGCTGAACAGTATGAGAGGGAAGAAGGGAAAGATGCTGTCGTTACCGATTGTCGTAACGTTTGCATTGGTGTTCATACGGCCGATTGTGTTCCTATTCTTTTTTACGACCCCGTTCACTCTGCTATTGGGGCAGCCCATGCTGGTTGGCGTGGCACGGTGCAACGTATCGCTCAACATACACTTCGTAAGATGACAGAACTGTACGGTACCAACCCAAAGGACCTTAAGGCGGTTGTAGGACCATGTATCTCATTAAAGAACTTTGAGGTTGGTCAGGAGGTATATGACGCCTTTTCTGAAGCAGGCTTCCCTATGGAACGTATTGCACGGATGTATGAGAAATGGCATATCGACCTTCCGCTCTGTAATCAACTTCAATTAGAAGAACTCGGTGTACCAACTGCTAACATCCTTCAGGCGGCTATCTGCACCTATGATAATGCTTTCGACTTCTTCTCAGCACGTATTCTAAAGGAGGGATTTGGCACTATTTACACTGGTATAGCCCTGCGATAAATTTCCACATGACGTGTTGTCACATATTTATTGTCATGTAAATAAATCTTTCTTGTCGTGAAAATAAATCTTTCTTGTCGTGAAGAAAAATATTTCTTATCATGAAAAGAATTCGAGAAGGGTGTTTGTGTAAGTGGTGTTGAGCGTTCAGATCGGGATATAATAAGGTGAGGAAATGTGATTGAAAGGCATGTCTTTGTGAATAATTTAGTATCTTTGCTGTCTAAGGAGACGTTTATTCCGTACCGAGATATTTGTTGTATCGTATGAAGAAAATCCTGTTTTTCCTTTCAATATGTTTGCTGTTGGTGGCTTGTACAGACAAGCGACAGGAGCAGATAGCGAAGGTTCTCTTTCTGTTGAATAGAACTGGAGCATACAATGAAATGCAAAATACTAACGGTAGACAGTATTATCTGAATGTGGATAGTCTGTTGGATGGTATTGATACGACTTATATTAAAACATGCAAAGGACCAAGAGCTTTTCCTGTGGTGCAGTCTTTATTAGATTCATTATGTACTACGAAAGAACTTTGCGAACTTACTAACAGGAGTTATTCTGTGGGTGTTCGACTTGCAGCTACAGATGCTTTGATACGTCGAAAGTATGCACACTTAGAGGAAATATTACTCTCGAATTATACTGATACGACGAAGATTTATGTGCGTTCAGATGATGTTATAGAAGAGGAGTATGCTGGTAGTGTGTTCTTACGTAATGTTCAGTCATGCAGAGATAAGACGGTCATTAGTAAGGAAGATTCATTGCGTAATGACTCTTTAGCACTCTATACACCCGGATTGTCCAAATATCAATATACAAAGAAACTTTTATTGAGACTTCCACCGAAGGAAAGCTATTACTCAAGGGTAAAGGAGATCGTTCTTAAAGAACGAACCTATCAGGCATTGAAAGCTTTAGCTCGCTTTCGTAGAGAGGGAGATAAAGCGATTTTAATGAGTGCTTTGTCTCGTTATGCAAACGAGGAAGAGGATGTAGAAAGTGAAGATGATGAAACCAACAACGCCTTGTTGGCGGTTACGGTTTGGCCTTGTCAAGAATTTATCCCGATGTTGATGCACATCCGAGACTATGAAATAAAGAAACATGATAGTAGTATGCCGCCTCGTAGCAAATACTTATTTGAGGCTGTAATGGCTTATGATAATCAGTGGGCTTACAACTTCATTGATGCAACACTTGCCTTGTCTTCAAAAAAGAAAGGTCGTGAGTATGACTCTTATATCACGATGGCAACAAGTTTTCATTCGGCTATGTTGTCTCATTATAATCCTCGTTTTGCCAGTTTATTAAGGAAGTATCCTGGTGAAGACTTTGGTGATGGCTATGAATAGACAGTCGTATCATCAATAACAAACGCCCTCATTTGTCCGTTCCTATCAAAGGAAACTGGAGAAACGAGGGCGTTTGTTGATTTATTTACTTGTGTCGGTTGGCACGTTGCTGACGGTATTTCGCCTTCTGCTTAGCACTGCCAGAGCCATGAGCACCAGTTATATACTTCTTTTTCTTGGCTTTGGTTTTCACCTTGCCATCATCGGTCTTGGGTTTCGAGGCACCTCGAAAGACCATTCCACTCTCGATGATTTCATCTATATCGCTCATATTTAATCTCTTTAATGATGGAATAAGCGAACGCCCGTAAAGGCCATTGCGATGTTATACTTATCACATGTGTCGATGACATGGTCGTCACGAATACTCCCTCCGGCCTGTGCTATATACTCTACACCACTCTTGTGCGCACGCTCAATATTGTCGCCAAATGGGAAGAATGCGTCAGAACCAAGTGCTACACCAGTGTTTTTGGCAATCCACTCCTTGCGCTCTTCACGTGTCAGAGGCTCTGGGCATTCTGTAAAGAACTGTTGCCATACGCCATCTTGCAGCACGTCTTCATACTCGTCAGAGATGTAGATGTTGATAGTATTGTCCCTATCAGCACGGCGAATATCCTTCTTGAATGGGAGATTCATAACCTTTGGGCACTGACGTAGCCACCATTCGTCAGCCTTATTACCAGCTAAACGGGTACAGTGGATGCGACTCTGCTGTCCAGCCCCAATCCCTATAGCTTGTCCATCAGCCACATAACAAACCGAATTACTCTGAGTATATTTCAAAGTAATCAACGATATGATAAGATCTCGCTTGGCATTCGCAGTGAAAGTCTTGTTCTTTGTAGGAATGTTCTCGAAGAGCTTTGGGTCATCAAGCTTCACTTCGTTGCGCCCTTGTTCAAAGGTAATACCGAAGACTTGCTTCCTCTCGATAGGAGCAGGTACATAGTCAGGGTCAATCTTGATAACATTGTATGTCCCCTTACGCTTCGCCTTTAGAATCTCTAAAGCCTCCGGAGTATAGTCAGGGGCTATCACACCGTCGCTAACCTCACGTTTGATAAGTAGCGCAGTCTCCTTGTCGCAGGTGTCACTGAGCGCACAGAAGTCGCCGTATGAGCACATACGGTCGGCTCCACGAGCACGTGCATAGGCACTGGCAAGCGGTGTAAGCTCGAAGTCAACGTCGTCGACAAAGTAAATCTTCTTGAGTGTCTCACTCAAAGGAAGACCTACTGCAGCGCCAGCTGGGCTGACATGCTTGAATGATGCGGCTGCAGGAAGACCCGTAGCAGCCTTCAGCTCCTTAACAAGCTGCCAACTGTTGAGTGCATCAAGAAAGTTAATGTAGCCTGGACGACCACTGAGAACTGTGATGGGGAGTTCGCCTTCCTCCATATAGATACGTGAAGGCTTCTGGTTCGGATTGCATCCGTACTTAAGAGCTAATTCTTTCATATAACTTATGTGGTATATGTAAATGGTTATGCAAAGGTAAGGAAAAATAATGGAATACGTTGTTACGGTCGTTGTTTTTAAGTAAAATAGCCCTTCAGGTTTGTTTCTTTTGAAAGAAATCATTACTTTTACACTCGATAAAAATTAATCTTTGGAGCATAGAGGGCTGTCTTGTCATTGACTATACACCCTCGGCTACCTTTAATCCCTTACAAATTATAATAGATATGCAAGCATTACACACAGACAAGGCACCTGCTGCAGTAGGTCCTTACAGCCAGGCCATCGAGGCTAATGGTTTCATTTTCGCATCTGGTCAGCTCCCTATTGACCCAGCTACCAATGCTTTCGCTGAAGGAGGTGTGAAGGAACAGACACGCCAATCACTCACGAATGCACGTAACGTGTTGGCTTCTGCTGGTGTTGACCTGTCTCATGTCGTTAAGACAACAGTATTCCTTTCAGATATGGAGAACTTCGCAGCGATGAATGAGGTTTATGCTGAGTTCTTCAAGGAACCTTATCCTGCCCGTTCAGCCTTCGCTGTCAAAGCTTTGCCAAAGGGTGCACTCGTTGAGGTAGAGTGCATTGCTGTGAAGTAAGGTGGTGTGATTTATCTAATCGCATGCTCTTAGCTTGTGGAGAGGATGGCTTGTTCTCTCACGGAGTGGTACAGATGTTTACATACAAGCAACGCTCATCTGCATTTATCCCAATCGTCTTGATGTAAATATTTTTCGCCTCTCTTGGAAGCAGTATATGCCCCTCAAGCTAAGAGAAGAGGCCTAATTAGATTGTAGAACATGCCCTTCTTGCTTATAGAAGACGCCCTTCTTGAAGCAAGAAGGGCGTCTTCTGCGATACTGTTTGTAATATATTGATATAGTGAGGATTATAAGCTTGATAGTTGAGAATATTATATTCCTGATATGAGAGAGCTTTTCTCTATAATATGTAATAATTTTTTACGTATCTACAAATGCCCTTGAGATAGGGAGAAGAAGGTATGGAACATCCATTAAAAAGTCGGATGCACTGGTAGAAAAGCTTAAAAGAGGAACGTTTTGTTGCTTAGGAAGATAGATAGAAAGGATAGGAAAGACGATAATCACCCTTTTTTCTGTCGTTATATGATGTGTTCGCACGAATGGTATTAAGGCTTAATCTCCTTCCGAGATACTGTTTGGATGGAGGATAGAAAGGGGCGGATGAGGCGTTAGATAACTCAGAATAAGGTTTGTTAGATTAGGTTTTTCTTTATTAGAAAACGACGTAAGGCGTTCTAAGTCAAAGCGGTATCGCATAGTGATGGAACTCATTAAATTATTACCCCTTCGTTCACAAGTTTAATTAACATATTTAACGTTGAGAAAAGTCGTTGAATATTACTTAATTACTTATTCTTTTATTACTTTTGTAACACGTTAGTATTTATACTGGAGAATGAGGTATGAGAAAGAAGCTTAGAACCATTATCGAGGAGCTTGGGCAAAGGACGTATATGCGTAAAGAGCTGGCTTCCGATTTGGAGAGATTGTCTGACAGGTTAGCACTTTATCACATCCACTTGGGGTCAGCATCGTTAAAGAAGCTGATAGGCTATTTCAAGGGGATAGAAAAACCTTCTAAAAAAACATTAGATAGGCTGGCTCTCTTTGCAGGGTTCCAAAACTGGAAGGATTTAAGTGCTGCTTTGCATGGCGAAAACGATGCGAAGTTGAATTATGAAGATTAAGTACTCCATTGTATGATGGGGTAGTGGATGGTCTTGAAGACTGGATGCTGAAAGACTGTCTGTGAGGATTAGTGGGGACATACGGTAGGTTTATCCGCAGGTAAGGCCTGTTATGAGATAAACAAGGCGTATATCCCTACATTGTTTTAATGCCACCTTTGACAGAGGAATACCACGTCTCACGGTTAAGCGAAAAGTGAGATGTAAGTTTGTATGTATGTTCTTAGGATTATTGATTTCGCTCTCTTTCTAACGTGTCACAGGTGAGGTAGTGGTAAATAAACCTTTTGAGAGACAAATAAAAAAGCCCGAAACCAATGGTTTCGAGCTTTTATTTTCTTGGATTCTCAAGGATTTACTTTTCAACAGCAACGGTTCTCTTCTCCTTGATGCGTGCAGCCTTACCTGTAAGATTACGTAGGTAGTAGAGTTTCGCACGGCGAACCTTACCACGCTTGTTCACCTCGATAGAATCGATGTTAGGTGACTCAATAGGGAAGATACGCTCAACACCGATGGTGCCTGACATCTTACGAACAGTGAAACGCTTCTTCTCTCCATGACCAGAAATCTTGATTACTACGCCACGGTAGAGCTGAATACGCTGCTTATTACCCTCGACGATTTTGTAAGCGACAGTGATAGTGTCACCAGCCTTGAACTCTGGGAACTGCTTGCCGGTTGCAAATGCTTCTTCAGCAACTTTAATTAAATCCATTGTCTTTTATTAATTAAATATTGTTTGTCGTTCCAACGTAACATAGTCCATGACTCTTCCACGACCAGCGGTTACGCCAAAAGCGATGCAAAGTTACTACTTTTCAATGAAATGACAAAGTATTTATATGCTTTTTAATGCTTATTTGTTGCAAGCACCTTTGCAATCTCCTTCTTTGCCTTAGCCATCTGCTTCTGGAAAGCATCTGATGACTGTACGGCAGCAAAGCCTACACTTGCACAGAGACGGCCTGCGTCGACATCGCTCTGATAGTGGTATCCGCAGATTACTCGACTCTGACCATATTCGTAGGCGTGCTTCATGATTTCGTTGCCACGGGATGGGTTCAACGCTGTTAAGGTCAATCCGAAAATCCATCCACGGCAAGTATGACCAGAAGGATAGGAACCGTTGTTGATTAACTCTGCCTCGAACTGTGGTTGGAGGGTATGCTCATGGAATTGAGCAAATGGACGCTTGCGCATATACTTAGCCTTGGCGCGGTCGACAGCATGGTTACCATCAATACCAATCATGCACATGAGCTTGTAAGTCTCAGGTGTCTTCTCTGGTGTGATGAGCATGCCAAAGGAAGGAGCAAAGCCTACGAGGACTGAATCAACATCAAAGTTAGCATCGAACTTAGCCTGTGCAGCACGCTCTTTGTCCTCTCTCATCTTGCGACCCCACCAATACTGACGGAAGTCATAGTCGAACTGATAGGATGCTGTGTCTGGTGGGGCTGGGAGGTAGATACCGGCATCTGGCATGTCAGCCTCTGGTATGAACGACTGCTTCTTGTAATCCTGAGCATTCACCGTCATGCCTATTAATAGCATAACAAAGCTTACGAACAAACTCTTTCTCATAATGAATAGTTGTTTTAATGAATTTAAGTTGATATGTGTTATATGCTGCAAAAGTAGGGAATTGTACGTGTTTTTCAAAGGTTTAATAGGTTTTTAATAGTTGCATTCTGCATTGACTGTCGTTCTGAGGGGTTGCAACTATTGGCTTCCTGACGTATAAAGGGCTGATAGTGTGTCCTTATATTATATTGACGTAATATTTCTTTGTTTGCATAAGAACAATCGTGCTAATAGGATAAAGGCTTTAAGAGAGTAAATGAAAAGCAGGGAAGAGGAGCAACATGTGATGCTTTCCGTCTTCCCTGCCTGTGGGTTACGATATATAAATAAGGTGTATCAGTGTTTAAAAGGACCTCTTGTATAAGTGTAAGAGGACTGTTTAATTAACCTCAGCTTCCTTATTTAGGAAACTCCCAACACCTGTGAATATCTTTAAGAGAGTGTTTTAACCTTAATACTTAAACACTGCTGTGAGCGTAATCTTGCGTCCATCAGCATGAGCATACTCTGCATTACGTGCCATCATCATAGATGCTGGTGTGTAATAAGTGTAGTTTAGCAAGTTAGATACAGCCAAACTCAAGTCACAAACCTTCAGTTTAACACCTGCAGTGAGGTTTAGTAAGTTGATACGACTTACTATTCCTTCTCCTTCATTATACTGTCCTGATGCGTTAGGAGCAAATCGGTCACGCTTACCCGTGTGCATGTATTGCAGCTGGAGATAGGTGTTCTTGACTGGAGCATAGTTGACATACATTGCCAACTTAGCGGCTGGGATGGAGA
>OGJT01000175.1_pt1 | contig 39969 bp, 27 predicted proteins | sample 1572331 | NCBI WGS metagenome assembly OGJT01 (sample SAMEA2582094, study PRJEB24529) | metagenome | biome: Human gut stool | place: China | collected 2011
ACAGAACTAATCATAATTTTGAATTATGAACTTTGAATTTTGAATTAAAGAAAAGCCTCCCCTAACTAACTTCCGTTAGGCACTCCTCCCCTTGGGGGAGGCTGGGTGGGGTTTTCGGGAAACTTAGGAGGTGTTCTCTCTATATACCAAAAACAGGGATACACATGCTGTGTATCCCTGTTTGATATTAATATTCAGATTGATTGTGATTACTTACTCGTCATCATCATTATCATCATCAAGCAACATTGTATCGGCTACCTTCATCCCTTCGATAGGTAGGGCGCGGTCGATAACAGCGTTGTAAGAGATAGAACTCTCGCTACGTGACAAACCAAGGGGCATGAGTTTGTCATGGATGATAGACATCAGATGATGGTTATTATATGCGTACATCTTTAAGAAGAGGTCGTATTCACCAGTCGTATAGTGGCACTCCACGATCTCTGGAATCTGCTTTAAAGCATCGACAACATCGTCAAACTTCTCTGGATTCTTTAGGTTAAGACCGATGAAAGCGCAGGTTTCGTAGCCTATACGCTCTGGGTCGATAACAAATTGCGAACCCTTTAGTACACCTAAGTTTGTTAACTTCTGAATACGTTGATGGATAGCTGCTCCACTCACATTACACGCACGGGCGACCTCAAGGAAAGGGATTCGTGCATCCTCAGATATTAAGTGCAATATCTTCTTGTCAAGCCTGTCTAAACTTCTATGTGCCATTCTGAATAAACTATTTATTTATTTGCAAAGATACAAAAAAGCCTTTAATCCGCAAAGAAAAAAGTCTTCTTTCGTAATAATCCACAACTAACAGTGATTATTCCTACCCTTTTTTATGACTCATGGTGGCTGAGAAATTAACGTTGAGGATGTTTGCTTCACGCAGAGCTTGTTTAAGGTCAATGATCAAACCCATGTCTACGTGACGGTCAGCCTTTATGCTCACGCTTAACTGCTTGCGCTGTTCTGGAGGCATGGAGGCGGATAGATGGATGAGATAATTGCGTATCTCGGGAATGTTGGTGACCTTATCATTCATCTGCACAACGGGTGTTTGGCTTGTTACCTTGCCCGTTTCGTCCATCGGTCGACCTATATATATATGTTGAACGAGCGACTTATTGTCCAGTCGGGACAGTTCCGTAGCCGATGGTACTTGGTATTTTACGTGCACAGTAGCCTTTCGCATGTGTACAACTAACATAAAGAAGAAGAGGATGGAGAAGATAAGATCAGGCAAAGAAGCGGTGTTCAATGCAGGAATATCGTGGTTACGACGTCTGTAAAGTCTCATTCCGTACCTCCTTTCTCAGCTTTTCCTGTTGCGGGAATAGCATATACTTCGGATATCCTTAGCGGTATCTCGTCCATGATTTGAGCCTGTTGTTCATGACTACAAAGCTCAAATTCCTTTCCAAATAACTCCTCCGAACGTGCATTGCGAAGGGTGTTATAAGCCTCAACTAATTGGTTTTGCACCTGTACATAGACGTCATACGAAGCCTTACGGGAGGTTTGCAGTTGTATCATGTGCGCCTTTCCGTTCGTCTCAACAAACTGTTGTACACGCTGATGGAGCGTCCCCACGGCAATAGCCTTACCCTCCAACTGCACCTTATTATCGTCCTCTATCGCAATACGCATCAGTTTCTTCCCATCAATGGCAGTTGCCTGTTTCTGCGTCTTATCCATCGGTGGCAACTGACGGGAGATTCCCTTGTCGAGGTCCATAGATGAGGCTACGAGGAAGAAGATCAACAACATGAATGAGATGTCGGCTGTTGATGTAGTGTTCAAGCTCGGTACTGTGCGTTTCTTTTCACGCCTAAATCGCATCATTTCTGGTGTTCCTTTCTATAATAACGGGTTGCTCCAAAGATCACAACACCAGCTGCTATGACCAGAAGTGACAATGAGGTATTGACGAACATATCGGTCACACGCAACCAAAAAGCATCTGTGAAGTGTGCTCCGTTGACCATCATTGCCTTCGAAGAGCCCAATGCGAAAGACAGAACAAGGAGTAGAATCGTTACCCCGTAAGTAATATATGCAATCTTCCGAGACGGTATTCCATTGCTCAATCCCTCCTCTTGATTGCTCGTGCGCAGCCCTTTCACCATCGCTACTAACGCTGCAACAACAGCAACAACGAGCAAGAACCACATGAAACCGATCAGCACATCGGTGAGCAAAGGAGCATTAAATGCAGGGTTACTTGCCAATGGCTCATTGAATCCAAATAGGTAGAATGCCATGAAGACAACGGCTATTAACGCGACTATCACATAGAGGATTCGTTGCGAAATGCGCTCCTCATCCATCTTAGTTATACCTTTTATCTTCTTCATCATATAGTTAATTCAAAATTCAAAGTTCACAATTCAAAATTATGATAAGCATTAATTCACAATTCAAAGTTCATCATTCAAAATTATGATAAGCGTCAATTCAAAATTCAAAGTTCACGATTCAAAATTATGATAAGTCCTGATTCCTAACTCATAAACCATCATTCTCAATTATAGATAGATGCTTTCAGCAATTGAAAGTAATCATAATTATGAATTTTGAATTATGAATTTTGAATTGAAACAAGTCTCCGCTCGCCCGCTATCTCTTGAGTTTATACTTCATAATAGCGTCTAATAAGGAGATTGCCGACTCCTCCATTTGGGCTGTGATGTGCTCTATCTTCGATAGAATATAGTTATAAAAAACCTGCAAAACAAGGGCTACGATGATACCAAAAATCGTAGTGATCAACGCTACCTTCATACCTGCTGCAACAATCGTAGGGCTGATGTCACCCGCTTCCTGTATCTGATCGAATGCCATCACCATACCAATCACGGTTCCAAGGAAGCCCAGTGACGGTGCCATAGCGATGAAGAGCGTAATCCATGAACAGCCCTTTTCAAGGTTAGCACTTTGTACGCTACCGTATGAGGTAACGCTCCGTTCGATATTATCAATCGAATCGTCAATGCGAAGCAAACCCTGATAACAGATTGAAGCAACGGGTCCGCGCGTGTCACGACTTAGTGTTTTTGCCCCCTCGATATCGCCTGCCTCAATCATATCCTCTAACTTACCAACGAAGCGTTTAGCGTCTATCTCTGACAGACTCAGATAGATGATTCGCTCAATGCAAAAGGCTAATCCCAATACTAATGATAGTGCCACAAGCGACATGAAGCCCGCATTTCCCTCAATAAACTTACGTTTCAACGACTGGTGGAAACCCATTGGCTGGGTCGCAGACTGCACCTTACTGGTATCGGCAACACCCGTATCGTTGAGAGCATCATCCGATAGAGTATCGGCTGACGCAACGGCTGTTACTGCTGGAGTTTGATTACTTTTCGTTTGTGCTGACACGATGGTTACGCCCGTTAAAGACATAACCGTTATCATTGCAAAAGCTGCAAATACTTTCTTCATAATTGATAACCACTTATGGTCTCCATTGATTTCTAAGGGCTACCTCGCCCTTTCTTTAACTTCGCAAAGGTATAGAAAATAATTCAAAATGCATAATTCATAATTCAAAATTATGATTACTTTGAGTTAACGAGTTGACTGGTTGACAAGTAAACGAGTTACTTGTACTGTTGTTAGATAGTATTATTTACAAACAAAGAGGGCGTTTCCTTGATGTAAGGAGAGCCTCTCTTCTATACGAAGAAACGCCCTCTTCAAAGCGAAGAAGGCGTTTCTTTGTTTTTAGTTCTGCTATTCCAGCTAACGAGGTATTGCCTCGCTACACTGAAACTATATTACACGAGCATTACAGCAAACCCTTATTTCAAACAGAACTAATCATAATTTTGAATTGTGAATTATGAATTTTGAATTACACGTAGGCGTGAGCTTCTGTGGAATCTCGTGTTCCGTAAGGAACTCTGTGTCGCCTTTAGGCTTTGTGTCATCCGTGTATTCTGTGTTAAGAAAAGCCTCACCCTTGCCCCCTCTCCGAATGGAGAGGGGAGTAAATAGTATTGTTTTCCACAGAACAAGCAACTCGTCAACTTGTTAACCAGTCGACTTATCCACTCTACCTAATCATAATTTTGAATTGTGAACTTTGAATTTTGAATTAAAGAGGAGCCTCTCCTGTATAGAACTTAATCAATCGGGTGGTGGCTTGGGTGCATGCCGGACAGAACTCGGGATGGGCATTTGTGCGCATACGACAGTCTGGGTAAGCACGGTAAACACCGTGTTGAGCATAGCCAGCAGGCTCGTATGCACCCACTTTCCACTTATCTCTACGTGCGTTCGGCTTATCTAAGTCGGTTGGTTCGGGCGTTGGTAATGGAGTCTTCTTATCGATCATTCCTTCCCACTTGTTGTGGAAGTCGACCAGAGTTGTTAGGTTCGGTTCCCACGGTTCGACGTCTTTTGGATACATGTTAATCTCCTCTTTGGCATAAGCATACTCATCGCCGAGACCCGCAAAAGAGTGTCCAAACTCGTGAACGACCACTGGTTTGAAGTAAGCGTGATGTGTCATTGATAGGTTGTAAGAGTTCAGAATACCGCCACCACCGTACTTCTCCGTGTTTACCAATACGATGATGTGCTCGTAAGGTGTACCCGCCAGCCAGTTGTGGAGGTCTTTGAGGTGGAGAGTCGTGAGGTATCTGTCACTATAGAAAGTGTCGAAATGTGAGTGGAGAGCCGTGTTCTTCCATATACCCCTTGATGGTTCGGACGTCCCGCTATCAACGGATGGAGCCTTGACAGCCACGATATTGAATCGAGAACGCAGCGATTTGAAAGGCTCGTGAGCGAAGAGGGCTTCCATCGCAATGCGACAATCCTTTATAAAGGTGGGCATCTCGGTCTCGGTGTAACCCTCCGCAATGTACGCAATGTGTATGCAGTGCGAAGGATCGGCAGCCTGTTGCAAGGTTTCGTAAGGTGTGACATTACGCTCACCGATGTGCCGGATGAGTATATCCCGTGGTGCAACGGTGTGCGTCATGCGGTTAGTAACCTCGCGCCGGTTGTTCCTTAGTTCGATAGTTACATCTGCCGTGTCCTTTGGATAAGGTACGAGAAAGACATTCTCAAACGATTTCTTGCTATCACCCTGCGCCTCGTCGTAGGTGAGCCACTCCTGAAATAAGGTGGAGAAAGAGTTTCGATAGATCACTTTCTGCGTGCGATGATCACGCACAATGACCTGTCCATTGCCCTCAACAGGCACTTCGGCGAGTCGTTCGTGCTTGCCATACCAATGTGGGATACGTGATAGTTCGTCCACAGCGATGGTCTGCTCTTTCGCATTCCCAGCGAAGATGTAATCCAAACGCAGCGTTGCATCCTCGAAATAATGGTTGAAATCCTGCGCAAAGGCACCCATGGAGAGTGCGAGGAGTAAGGTAGTAATGACTTTTCTCATAGGTCTTGAAAATTGGTTAGAGTTGTTTTTTATCTTTCTCCAGATAGTTATCATCTGTTCAACATTATATATCTATCATTTGCAAAGTTATAAATAATTAATGATAATAACCATCAAGAAGGAGATTATTAATTTATCATTCATCATTCAAAGTCCATAGCTATGATTATTATTGAGAGTTGTGAGCTGTGCTGTTATTGGTTTATTTTGATACTAAAGAGAACTTTAAAAAGGTAGAATAGAGGTTTCTCACATGGTTCTTTCCTGTTATTTTAGATTCTGGAAGATAGTGGGGAGAGTGTTAAGATAAAATAGTCTCAGGATGAGAAAGTGTTTACGGAATAGAGAGGAGTTTTATTTTTGCTGTCACTACTGTCATTGTGCTTCTGTGTATAAACCATTGATAATGAATGAAATAACGTAAATGTTAAAACTGACAGCAAACTGAATTAAAAATAAATAGGGATTTTTTGAAATCCTTTCTATAAAGTATATATATAAAAGATATATGCAATTAGTAATAAAAATACGGTTTTATCAAAAAAAAATTACCGTTCACTTCCTATTTAACAAATATTATGCCTATATTTGCAAACATGTTTAACCTGTGGTAATGAACCTCCATAGGAAAACTAAGAACCATCCAATATCACAAAGAAAGCAAGCTTTAAGCTCGTTCTAATAACCAAACCAAGTCGTATCAAAGATAATAATCAACCTGAATAATTACATTTATGAAACTAAGAACGTGGATGTTTATCCTATTTCTGTTCACTGGATTAAGCTCTGCCTTAGCCCAGTCTATAACAGTAAAGGGTAACATTGTAGATGAGAATGGGGAAGCCTTACCGGGCGTAAGTATTATCCCTAAGTCAGCACCTAAGTCGGGTATTGTGTCGGACATAGACGGTTCGTTTACCCTAAACGTGCGTAGTGGTGAGAAGTTAACATTCAGTTTTGTGGGCTACAACAGCGTTGAACGCACCGCAGCTCCACAAATGAATATCAAGATGGAACCCACTGAACAAATGATGAATGACGTTGTTGTCGTTGGTTACATGGAACGAAAAGTTGCCAACACATCGGCATCTGTAATCAAAGTTGGTGCTAAAGACCTTGAGATGAAACCTGTTGCTAATCCCTTGGATGCCGTGCAGGGTAAGGTGAGCGGACTACAAGTCTTCTCCTCTTCCGGAGAACCTTCTGCACGCCTATCTATGGCTCTTCACGGGCAAGGATCGCTTGGTGCGGGTACTGGTCTATTGGTTATCATGGATGGAATGCAGGTCAGTATGGCTGTGTTACAAGCAATGAATCCTAATGATATCGAGAGCGTGCAGTTCCTCAAAGATGCTGCTGCAACCTCTATCTATGGTGCTCGTGCAGCCAATGGTGTTATGTATGTTACCACGAAGCGAGGGCGCACCGAGACTCGTCCGAGTATAAATGTTCGTGCGCAATATGCGGTCTCTTCACTTGCAAATACCGATTACTTCGATCAGTTGATGACGGGACCTGAACTACTAAGATACTATGAAGAAACAGGCATATATACGCCTCAAGAGGTTGCAACCTTTAAAGAGAAATACTTCAAAGAAACCGACTTTCAATGGTATAAATACGTTTATCAATCAGCTCCAATGTACACAGCTGATGTCTCTGTATCTGGTGGAAACACGGGCGTAAGATACTATCTTTCAGGTGGAGCACTCAGTCAGGACGGTTTGAGAATGGGCTCCAGTTATAAAAAGGTGTTCGGTCGTATCAACCTTGATGCGAAGTTGAATGATTGGGTAAGAACCAATATTAACACCCAAGTATCATACGATGCTACACGTGTATCTCCCTTTGGTAACAACAATGCAGTTGGTGGTGGACTGGCAGCAATGAATGCTCCTTTTGCCTCACCTTACGATCCTAATACAGGCAAAGAACTGGTGCGTGTTCCTTTATTAGACATCGCCACACCTTCACATGTTATCTCTACGAATCCTGCGAAGACGAATAATTTCATCCTGTCTACCAATGGTAATCTTACTATTACACCTATTAAGAACCTCACCTTACGCTCTTTAATAGGATTGGAGCTCGATTATGGTAATAGTCGTTCACGTACCCTTCCAAGCTATTATCGTGCTTACGGTAATGGAAGTTCCGAACGTTCGTTCTCAATGGCATCGAATATTACCATCACCAATACGGCTTCGTATAATATGACTTTTGGTGATCATCACCTGACAACACTGCTCGGACATGAATACACCAACTATAAGGATGATGGCTTCTCGGCTGCTGGTTCAGGCATACTGGACGATCGTCTCTACTTGCTTAACAATGCAACTAAGAATAAGAACATCGGTGAAGACACGAATGGATACGCTTTCTTGTCATTCTTCACACAGTTGTCTTACGATTTCTCCGAGCGTTACTTCGTTGATCTTGTCCTACGTAACGATGCCTCTTCACGCTTCGGCAAAAACAAGCGAAACGGTCTTTTCTGGTCATTGGGACTGTTATGGAAAGCAAAGAAAGAGAAGTTCTTGCAAGATGTGGCATGGTTGAATGACTTAGACATAAAGGCGAGCTACGGTACTCAAGGTAACTCTTCTATTCCGCCATATAGCACTTCAGCTTATGCAGGAAAGGTCGGTCAGAAGAAGGGAGACATGAGTCTTGGCTTCATAAGTCTGGGTAATCCCGACCTTGGATGGGAGCATCAAAGCAAGTTCACAGTGGGTGTGAAGACTCGTATTCTCAATCGTTTGGACTTGAATGTGGAGTATTATAATCGTGTAACAAGCGATATGCTCTTTGAAGTTCCTCTACCTTATACATCTGGTTTAACAGTTGGTAGTGCTGGTTATCCTACTCGTTACGAGAATGCAGGACGCTATCTGAACCAGGGTATCGACCTTCAGTTGAATGTAGACATCCTACGTGGACGCGACTGGGGAGTATCAGCTAATGCGAACCTCAACTATAATAAGGATAAAGTTCTCGAACTCTTCGAGGGTAGGCAATCATGGCAAGAACCAGGCGGACAGCTCTCTTACGTTGTTGGAAAGCCTGTTCAATTCGTCTTACCATTATATAAAGGTGTGAATCCTGATACTGGTGTGCCTGAATGGTATCGCCCGGGAGCAGACAAAAACAAGCCTCATCGTGATGATAAGGACGTGGTTAACGAGTGGTCAAGTTCGCTGAATCAGAACACAGGAGTTGATGCTTACACTCCATTCACTGGTGGTTGGGGTATCTCTGCATACTGGAAAGGCTTTTATCTGAACGCTGACTTCTTCTTTGCATTAGGTAAACACATGATCTCAATGGATAAGCAGTTCTATGAGAATGACTACTTTGTTCGTGACAAGAAAGATAACTTCAATGGTTCAAGAAGGCTCTTCGACTATTGGAAACAACCAGGAGATAAGACGGAATTTCCATCTCTTGCATGGGTTCGTGACCCTTCTCACCAGAGCACTTATTTAGACTCGAAGATGCTGGAAAACGCTTCTTTCATGCGCTTAAAGAACTTCACTCTAGGCTATGAGTTACCTCGCAGAATGCTTGGACAGCAAAAGGTTATACGTTCAGCAAAGGTATTCTTCACAGGTCGTAACCTATTAACATTTACGAAGTTCCGTGGTATTGACCCTGAAGTAAACCGTAACGTTTCTTATGGAGTGAACCCTAATACAAAACAGATGAGCGTTGGAGTGGAACTTGGTCTCTAACAATAACATAAAAAATGAGTATCTATATGAAAAGAACAAAGATATTATTTTGGGCATTCGCACTCTTGTTTACGTTGCAAGCATGCGACTTGGATCGTGATCCTGCTAACTACATAGACTATGGAAAGTCGTATCGCAACATGCAGGATGCCAAGAAGTGGGATAATGGAATATACTCAACTCTACGTGGAAAGTTCGGTGGTGGATATGTTATTCCACAAGAGGCTCAAGCAGACATGCTTAATGCGCACGCCGCTTTCGGCAACCTTTATGGTGAGTTCCATGGGTGGACTATCAAGCCAGAGAGTGCTGTTTTGCAGGAGTTATACCACTCTTATTATGCAGCACTCATCGATGCAAACGTTGTCTTGAAGCTGTTACCAAAGATGGAGGTGAGCGGTGATGAACAGATACAAAAGAATCATTTTCTTGGTGATGCCTACTTTGCTCGTGCCTTTTATCACTTCAATTTAGCCTTACGCTGGGGTATGATTTACGATAAAAATACGGCTGATAAGGATCTTGGAGTTGTACTCGCTACAGAGCCCGGATCAATTGATAAACCGAAAAGAGCCACTAATGCAGATACCTATAAGCTCATCCTTGCAGACCTGCATAAGGCTGATTCTCTTCTAAATGACGTTGCCGTCGTACAAGGAAATACGGAGATTAGTGCTGATGCAGTTAAAGCTTTGCGTGCAAGAGTGTACCTTTATATGGGAGACATGACAAATGCTTATACCGAGGCTAAGCAACTAATCGACCGCGGAACATACCCTCTCATTACTCCTTATTATGGTCAATTGGATGCTAACAATAAGGTGGATCCACGCAAAGATGCCTTTGCGCAGATGTGGTTCTACGATAATGGTATGGAACAAATATGGCAACCTTTCGTGGACAAAGAGAATGAGATTGCCACAACAACAGGTTTCTACGGGGCTGACTTGTCTACTGCCACATATTGGGATAATCAACATGATGCAAGTAAGATAGGCGATTACAACAAGCCTGCCTACGTACCAACTCGGGAGGTTATCAACGATCTCTTTACAGGCGAGAACGACCACCGTGCACAGGTTCTATTCGAGTTCGTCCATACGACAGTCAATGATATGAATGCCTCAACTCAGCTCTATGTCATATCGAAGTTTAAAGGTAATCCTAACTACGCAACACTCAATAGCACGCATTGGGGTGGTTATGTGCCTAATGGGAATCAAGCTCCAAAGCCATTCCGAATTGCTGAACAATATCTCATTGTAGCTGAGGCTGCATACGATTTAGGCAATATCAGTGATGCACAAAACTATCTTAATCAATTGCGCAGATCACGTGGTTTAGATCCAACAACCCTCACTGACGATGCTCTATATAAAGAGATAAAGAATGAGCGAGCACGTGAGTTGGCTTATGAAGGCTTCCGCCTCTGGGACTTGAGACGCTGGAAACAAGGCGTAAAGAAGCGTACCTTCCAAGGAAGAGAAAATTATTACAAGGTACCAGCAGCATTCTATGCAGGCGGATATAAGGTCGACATACAACCAGACAACAATATGTTTGTATGGCCATTACCTAAGAATGAGACCTTAATAAATACCAACCTCTTACCTAACCCAGGATGGGGAGATAAATAGATAACGCATAATTAAAAAAGAAACACTATGTATAAGAGAATAAAAATATGGGCATTCTTAGCAATAGCAGTCTTAGCCGTCGCATGCCAAAAGGATCTTGTCTTAGGAGGGACTGAGCGTATTGTCTTAGGTGAATCAACCGCAGTAACGCTTGTACAAGAGGGTGAGACGAAACTTGTTGATGTCTCTTCTTTAGGCGATGATTGGCAGATTGAGAATGAGGCACACAATGCCTGGCTCACAGCAAATCGAAGAGGAACAACCTTAGAGTTAACTGCTACAGCCAATAATGATGCTGACGAACGTCGCACAGAGGTTACTATTGCGACTCCAACAAGCAAACGGACGATTACTGTGACACAATTCGGAACAGACCCAACGATTGCTGTTGAGGGCGGTAATGGTACGCTAATCCTCAATCATGAGGCACATACAGGAGTGGAGGTAAAGGTTATCTCCAATTCAGATAATTGGACAGTTGAACAGTTAGACAAGGCTACCAACAACTGGCTTAGCTATGACGTTGACCTCAAACAACGCAAGTTAACACTCAACCTCACCGCTATTGAGCGTAACAGCCAATGGGCACAGACCAGCCGAAGTGAGAAGCTATTCCTATCCAATGGCAATAAGCATTACGAGTTAACTGTTATGCAGAATGGGTACGTTCAGTTCCAGTTACCAGTGTGGGATTTCGATAACTTCGATATCAATAAGGTAATAGCAATGGAGGCAGAAAGGCATAATCTCCGTGATAAAGCATTTGAGATTGACTCGCTCTTACCCTATCATCAGGATCAAAAGAAGGTGTTTACGGTATTCCATTCACCAGGTGAACAGGCTCCACACATCCTCTATCAGCAGAAGAACAGTGGTACGGATATGTATTGCGCATGGCTTAAAGCACCCAAAGGTAAGCTATTCCAACAAGACTCATACGAGCCTTGGTTAAAGCAAAATAACTTCAAATTAGGTAACAAGCAACGCCTTGATACAGAGTCACAGTATTTTAATGAAGAGATAGATAAGACCCGTCTCATTACGATTTATAACTCTGTTGACAACTTCAAGATGGCTGGTGGTATCTTTAGAAGTGCCTGCATGAAGTATCTCGAAACGCCTAATAGCTTGAAACTCAATAGTAATGGTAAGGCGGAAACATTCCCTGTCTTCCCTTCTGATTACCTACATAATAAGGCGTTCAAACTCGATCAGGTGGTTGCGTTCGAGCGTCAACGTGGTATGAAACCAGACTATAACAACCAGTTTAATTCAGAGAACGTAACAGCCACAACAGAGGATCCGCTCTGTCGTTACTCACGCTTAATATTTGTGCCAGAGAACGAGAGTTACGAGCCTGGAACATTAGCTTATGTTATCTACTTCTTTAATTGGCAAGGTATCACGGAAGAAGATATTGATGCTGGATTAGTCAAAGATAAAGACCTTAGTGGTACTGTTGGTTCATGTCAAGTGTTCTATCAGGGAGGTGATGTCTTCTACAATCGTGAGGAGCAAGGAACGCCTGGTGTATATACTTGGTATGAATATTCTATACCGTTCAGCACACGCCGTGCGGTTGAAGACAAGGGTTACAGCCTATTCAGAGAGGCAAGTGGTGGATTCGCAACCTTCTATCGCGGCAGTGAGAATCTGATAGACCTTCGCCCGCAAGAGAGCCGTACTGTCATCACTTACTACAAGAGTAAGCACTATGTAGACTTAATTAAGAAGAACCTTAACTATTAGACTTTACACACAATGAAAAAGTTTAGAAATATATATCTAACGGTTATTAGCATGGCTCTCATCGCTGGACTCTGTACGTCCTGTCATGATGATATGCTCGAGTCAAGCAATCAACAGACAACTACAAAGCCCTCCGATGACAGCTTCCCATGGGAACCCGGCATGGCTTATATCAAGCTAAAAGCAAGCGTATCACCCACTACACGCACAGCAACTCAGAGTGTTACACGTGCCGCCATACTTGATGATGCAACCGTGAAAGTCGAACAGGTGTTTGACATGACGAATGAGTATGCAAACCTCAAGAGGGCTCGTGGCTTGGATAGATGGTTCGTTGTCAAGTTCGACAAAGATAAAGATGTAGCCGAAGTGATTAATGAACTCAAGCGCGACCCAGCAATTGAAAAGGTACACGGAAGCATTCCTATTGTCCCTTCAGAAGTGACTTACACTCCTGCTACACGCTCTCCTATCAATCCAAGAAGACTTCGTGATGCCAATGACGGACAAGGTCCTCTCTCTTTCAGTGACCCTTACTTGAAATATCAATGGCATTACAGCACGACCATAGAACAATATCAAATGTTCCAACCTGGGGCTGATATAGACCTTTTCCCTGCTTGGCAGAAAGAAACGGGAGACCCACATGTAGTCGTAGCTGTGATGGATTCGGGTATAGACTTCACACATGAAGACCTTGAAGGAGCAGCTTGGCAAGGTAAAGACCCTAAAACGGGAGAGACCATCCATGGGCGTAACTTCTGGGCAGAAGAGACCGGTCAAGACAATCCGAATCATATCATTGCAGGTGCTCATGGTACCCACGTAGCTGGTACCATCGCCGCTCGCAACAACAACGGAATCGGAGTTTGCGGTATTGCCGGCGGTAATGGTGATGCCAATTCGGGCGTCCGCTTGATGAGTTGTGAGATCTATGGGCATGACGGAACAACGGAGACTGCAACGACAAAGTACATTGTTAAGGCGTTTGAATTTGCTGCCGAGAATGGTGCGTCAGTAATGAACTGTTCTTGGGGATACGGTTTCGACCGCAAGAAATACCTTAATAATGAGAACTTCCAAACCATCTTCAAGAATCAATTCGACCTACTGAAAGATGGCATCAATTACTTTACTGACGTTGCCGGATGCGATAAAGACGGAAAGAAGAAACCTGATGCTTATATGAAAGGTGGTCTCATCTTCTTTGCTTCGGGTAATGACTCTCAATATGACATTGATATGATTCCGGCCTCTTATAATCGTGTAGTAGCGGTTGGAGCAATCAATAGTCTCGGTGTGCCAACAGCCTATATGAACAAGGGACCATGGGTCGATGTACTTGCTCCCGGTGGTACAACTGATGCTGGATCAGTCAATCAGGGCGTATTGAGCACGGTGCCTGTTGACTATGAATCAGGCATGACCGGTCCCTATCCCAATACTGACTTTACACTGCCCTCTGACCATAAGTATGCCTTTGCGCAAGGTACTTCTATGGCGACACCACACGTTACGGGCATTGCAGCTCTTGTAGTATCTAAGTTCGGAAAGACGAATCCTAACTTCACAAATGAGGATCTTCGGCGTCGCATCTTAGGTGCTCTTAAAGCTAAGAGTCCCTATGAGGTAAAGACGGATGCGAACTTAGCAGGAAAGATGGGGCTCGGTTACATCGATGCGCTCTATGCGCTTTCTGACCCAGAGACAGAGGCTCCTGAAGCTCCATCTATCACTGTCACCGACTACTCTTCACATGCTACAAAAGGTTATTACGATGCTAACATCGCATGGAATGTGACGGCTGATAATGATGCTCTAAACGATGAACACACAGCCTTTGCATACGATATTCAACTCTTCAAGAAGTCAGACTTGAGCACTCCTGTTCAGTCTTTTACACGCTTCTCTTATAACATGTCTGTCGGAACAGAGATGCAGCAAGAGTTTACAGGACTTGAGACTGACATGGATTATGTCGTTAAGATGGTTGCTCGCGACCGCTTCAACAATCGTTCGCAAGAGGTTTCAACCAACTTTAAAACACGTCTGAACCATGCTCCAATATTCACAGATATGATTGAAAAGAACCTTCGCTTACTTGATACACAGCCTTACTATCATAAGATGTTACCTGTGAAAGATGAGGATGGGCACACTTGGACGTACACAACAACAGCACTTCCTCAAGGCGTAGAGCTAAAGCGTATCGGTGATACTTTCGACTTGCTCATCAAGGTAGGAGCACAGGGTAAATATCAGTTTGATATCACGCTCACCGATCAACTGGGTGGTAAAACAACGCAAACTATCGCTTATGAGATCGTTGCTCACACTGCCCCCGAACTTACAAGACCTATTGGTGACATCTCGTTGTTTGCGAATGGCGAAGCACTCAACCTTGATCTTGCTCACGTATTCACTGCTTCAAGCGGACAAGCAATGCACTTCACCGTTACTTCCGACAATGAACAAGTGGCAAAGGTGGCTGTAAATGGAACCAAGCTAACCGTCACCCCGGGACAGAAAGGACTTGCGAAACTCACCATCACAGCCGTTGATGGCGGTAGACGAACAATCACTTCGGCTCTCGTGAGAGTAACTGATAAAAATGCACCAGACGTTCACGTCATCTATCCGAACCCTGCACACAGCTACATCAAAGCCCTTATGCGCAGTAATGTAACTAAGGTTAAAGCCATCGTAACATCGCTTCATGGGCAGAAACTCATCGATCAGACGATGACGCCAGATAGCCGAACTCATGAAATAACGATCGGTATCGACCGCCTCGCACCAGGTACTTATTACCTCTTGCTAACGACGGATCGCCTAACAAGTAAGCACGTTTTTATAAAGAAATAATCGGTAATTTATGAAGAAGATAACAATAATTCTTTTCGTCTTGAGTATGGGCATGACGATGAAGACAGCCGCACAGAGTGGGATTATACCTGTACTCGAATCCAACCCAGACGCTCGCACGGAGGCGATGGGTGGTACATTGCTTGGCAACACGAGCCAGATGCACATTTATACCAACCCTGCTGCCTTCACTTATGGCGATAAGCAGTTCTCCATTGATGCGTCAATAGCAGGACAACCAAAGACTTATGAGGGGCGACTCATGCAATATAACCTCGCTACGGGGTATCAGTTTAAAAACCATTCAGCACTCATGGCGGGTGTGAGGTACATGGGTGGACTGACCATACAACCGATAGCTGCAATGGGCGGACTGAAAGAAATAAAGCCTTATGACCTTGCGCTCGATCTCGGTTATTCGTTTCCTATAACAAAGGAAGTGGCTGTCTATGCAACAGCAACCTATGCTCGTACCCATGCCGAAACGAGTGCTAACGCTTTAGCTTTCAGTGTGGGAGCTGCTTATCAAACGAACTTCAACCTTGCAAAGGATATGCCAACGAAATTAACAGTAGGCGCCCGACTGATGGACTTCGGCAAAGATGTGAAGTTTGATAACACTGGTATTCCTCAAAGTCTGCCCACTTCTCTTGTCATAGGAGGCGATTGGAGCGTAGGAGTTGCACCTAAACATGCGCTTACTTACGCCCTCTCGTATCGCTATTTCACACCGAAAGATGCGCACGAAACCCTCGTGGGAACTGGTTTAGAGTACACTTACAACCGTATAGTGTCTGCCCGTGTAGGCTATCAGCATGCTGACAAAGGTTCAGATGCGTTCACCTTTGGTGCTGGAGGGCAATGGGCTGGCTTCAAACTGGATATTGCTTATCGACAAGCCTTTAAGCACTATGGTGTTAATGGACTCATCGTTGGACTTGGTTATAGCTTCTAATTAGCTTAAATAAGCCTATCAATCAGAAATTATATATGCCTATTTTCAATCGATATGGCATGTATAGTATAGATAAAATAATAACCTCTAATGATTTAATAGGATAATTTTTATAAATCAAAGCAAGGCTCTTCTCCATGCGAGAAGAGCCTTGCTTCATATTGAAGGAAGCCTCTCTTCGATGTGAAAAAAGCATCAAAAGAAATGGAGATAAGCGATGATATACGTTATAGAAAACTATATTTTGTATCTTTTCCAATGCTATTGCTTGCCAGTTCTGATAATTTTATTACCTTTGCAAACAGCGTATAGGAGACTATAAGAGACGATGAAAAAGATTGCTTCTGACTGATTTCCTCTCATTTAATAATTATTTAATAAAGACAAAGAAAGTGGATTCTGCATACAATAAACTTATCGCTTTGGGCATTCGCCCATCTATCCAACGCGTTGCAATTATGAAGTATTTGCAGGCTCATCACACACACCCTACGGTCGAAGATGTGTTCTTGGCGTTGAAGAAGCAGCTCCCAACTGTAAGTCGAACAACGGTTTACAATACCCTTCGTATGCTGTCCGAACACCATGCCGCATCGATGATCACCATCGATGAACATCGTGTTTGTTATGATGGAGTGACCGATCCTCATGCTCACTTCTTCTGCAAGCGTTGCGAGAAGGTATTCGACTTCGAAGCTATGGAAATGCCTCGTTATACGGGTGAGATCGGTAAAGGTTTCCGCATTGACGATACCCAACTATATTATAAGGGAATCTGTCCAGCATGCCTAAAGGCTATGGAAGAGGACAAACGAGTAAGCTAATATGTGCTTAACTCAATGATGATTGGGAGCTAATTTACTGGTTTTCTCTATCGTGAGAAGTCGTCTAAGAAGAAAGGTTCTGACGCTCTCCATGCTACCATCCATGGGATGGCTAAGGATGAGGTGCGCTATACTGCAGGCTCTATTGGCTTGTACAACTGTTACTTTAGATCATATTCCCAGCTCTTTCTCATCGTTTAATGGAATTAAATAAAATAAGGATACATTCAGATTCTACCGAGTGTGTCCTTTCTTTTTAAGGCTCTTCTTAAATTCAAAATACACCCTTCAACGTTCGGATCAAAGCCTCCCTAAATCCCTCTGAAGCAAATAGATGAGGCGTCGGATTGTTTGAAAATACTGCTACTATTTTGTACCTTTGCACTTAGTAAACAATATGAGCATCATAATAAGGGGATTTAGCAAAGCAAAATAAGTATGAAACGCACCTTAATAGATAATCTCATAAAGCCGATAGAAAGGAATTCTCTTTTCTTCGTGTTTATGTTGTTAGTAGGAGCCATTATGAATGTAAGCCATCGTAACATATTTGGTTATGTGGAACTGACGGCTGATGTATATTTCATTTGCTTCTTGTTGAACCTTTCCCCACGAGTATTACATCACGGATTGCAGGTAATGTTGAGCTGTATCGTTTATGTGATAGCCATAATAGATGCCTGTTGCAAGACCCTTTTCGATACTCCTATTACACCGACCATGGTTCTTTTAGCTCAAGAAACTACTGGTAGGGAGGCAACAGAGTTCTTCTCTCAATATCTTAAACCGGAGCTATTATATTCTGTAGCTGACGTAATCGTCTTACTCGCAGTTTGCCATGCTGTTATGGTTATAAGGAAGGTGAAGATTCCAATCTATTATCTAAAGCAACCTTTCATCGCCTCAGCTTTGATGTTAACACTTGTAATAGGGGCATGTCTAAGCGTTTATGATAAAGTACAACTCTATTCTTCTAAGAACTTGTCGGAGCTGGAAGCAGCTGTAACTAACGGCTTTGCACACATTTACCATCCTGTTGAACGCATTGTATATGGGCTTTACTCCAATCGTTTAATAGCAAAGCAGGTGGATGGAGTGATTATGGCTAATAGACAGATAAGGGTAAATTCATGCGAATTTACGTCCCCCATCATCGTACTTATCATAGGTGAGAGTGCCAATCGGCACCATTCTCAATTGTACGGCTACCCTCTTTCAACAACACCTCGCCAACTTGCTCTGATGAAAGGAAAGGATTCATTAGCCGTATTTACCGATGTTGTCTCCCCTTGGAATCTAACAAGTAGAGTATTCAAGCAGATATTTTCTTTACAATCTGTTGGTGTAAAAGGCGATTGGAGCAACTACACTCTCTTCCCAGCAGTATTTAAGAAAGCTGGTTATCACGTCAGTTTCTTATCAAACCAATTCCCGTATGGAATCAACTACACACCCGATTGGACGAATAATCTTTCTGGTGGCTTCTTCTTAAACCACCCACAACTGAACAAGCAGATGTTTGATTACAGGAATACTAATATCCATGAATACGATGAGGAACTCTTAAATGACTATAAAAACATAGGTATTAAAGAGAAGTCACAACTGATTATCTTTCATCTTTTAGGGCAACATTTCCAATATTCATTACGCTGTAAAAGCAATATGAAGAGGTTCGGAATAAATGATTATCCACGTACTGATCTTACAAAGGAAGAGAAACAAACCATTGCAGATTACGATAATGCAACTCTTTACAATGATTATGTATTAAGTAAGATAATCGAACAATTCAAAGACAAGGAGGCTATTGTTATCTATCTGTCTGACCATGGAGAAGATTGTTATGGTAAAGATGCGCAGATGGCAGGCAGACTAACTGAAGCCGAACAAATTGATATCAAAAAGTATCACGAGGAGTTTGAGATTCCCTTCTGGATATGGTGCTCAACAACTTACAGGCGTAAACATCATAAAATCTTCATAGAAACTCTGCAGGCTCGAAACAATAAGTTTATGACTGATGACCTCCCGCACCTACTATTCTATTTAGCTGGAATAAAAACAAAAGACTATAAAGCAGAGCGAAATATCATCTCTCCGTACTTTAACAATGCTCGCCACCGCCTTGTCTTGCGGAACATTGACTATGATCAGACTTTGCACAGATAGCAATAGAAGAGTTTTAGTTTTGTTTTTAGTTGCTGTCACTTTTAACACTTCATGTAAACTCCACATTATAAGCCACTTACAATGTGACAGTACATGACAGCAGTGACAGCAACTTCAAAATTCATTCCCCACTCCTTAGGTTAGCTTCGCACTATCCCGTATCGCCACTAAATACTCCGTACCGTGTGAAGAATGTTTACTGTGGAGATTCGGAATATTGGCAAGCATACGCCCAAAATGAGAAAGGCTCGTCAGGCTTAACTGACTACCATATCGCTGGCGAAGCAGGTTGAAGATGGAAGAAGCAGTCATATAAGCTCCCTTGGTAAGGTCTTTAGGGATGGTGAAACTATCAAAAAAGAGTGCTTCAACAGGAGTATGTTGCTGATACTGTACATTATTTTCCATAATTACTTGGGTATCAACCGCATTAAACCAATACCGCATTCCACTCTCCAGTTCGGCAACAGCCTGTGCATAAAGCTGCTCATAGTCTATATGCTCGGGCAGACGAATAGGGCTTGTCAAAGTAACGGCTATAAAACGGCGGCAGCCACTGGGATCGCTGAAGACATCCGAGACATTTGCTGTAGCAATGAAAGAGGCAACACGTGGTAGCGTAACCTGTTGTTGGCGGTAAGGTTGGCGGAGTTTGATGTTTGCAAGCTGCATGATATTCTTCAAGAATCCCTCTTGCGTCTTGGCAGACAGTGCATTAAATTCGTCAATATTTATCAATAATGACTGACTCATAGCACGTAGCGTATTCTGTTTCTCACTGATGACAAGATTGTCATTATATCCCCACTGCAACTCCTTAGGTAGAAGACGTTTGCAGAAGGTTGACTTCTTATATCCCTGTCGCGAGATGAGTAGCAGTGCCACACTGTTCCCATGCGTAGCGTCCAGCCCCATCCACTGTGCTACCATTGCAAGAAACCACGTGTGAAACCAATCTCCCCATCGTGCATTATCATTGGGCACACAGCCTGCCAAAGCACCGATATGGTCTTTCCCATCCCATTGTCCTTTCAGTCGTTTGAGAAAGGCGTCCACGGGGTTAAAAGTCTTGACAAATTTCGATTCTGTGTATCTTCGTATATCCTTGTCCCATACATCAATACCATCGAGGCGTGCCTTGATAGCCAAAGTATTGCGTACTCGATCATCAGCAGGCGCAAATGGTTCGCTGCTGTTAGCCTTTCGGATTTCAGTACATCCTAAAGCTGTATTATATCGCATCTCATACTTCCGCTCAAGATAGTCAAGAAGCCGACGGGTAACATCATATTTCATTTTATCCACCTTTCGATTACGCTGATTTTCAGCCTTTACATTTTTAAGATTCTTACCTTTCATAGTTCATAATAATTATTTTGTTTAACAAAGAGAGTACTAAATTACAACTCCAAATTACGAGGAAATCTCTTGTGTCATGCCTCAAAACGAATAGTGTTCATAGTAAACACAGGTGGTGTCAAGGCTCAACACATCTTATTTCTATACATCAAACACATAGCTCGTTTGATAGTTTTCATACATACGTGGGGCAGAATAGCCATAACTTTGGAAGAGTTGGTCTATCCATTGTTGCTCTTCTTTATGCAATTTATTAAAGCCTCGATGATAACGATAGTACACAAAACGACTTCCGAAATAGTCCTCCAGAGCGCGACGCAGAGGACGATAGTCACCGCACTTCACATCGTCGAAAAGATGAGAAAAGCCCCATGCTAACTGTTCCGTTCTCACAGCACGGAACTCCCGACAGTTATTGTCAGAACGAGCGGCAGAGAGAATCGTCAATGCTGCATGTTGTTCACTCGGGAGAGCCTTACCTGTGTGATAGCGCAGGCACTGCTCTTTAACAATACAATCGTGCATAAAGCACACTGCCCAATCTTTGGGCATGTTAGAAAAATCTGTACACATACATAGATTAGTTTAAAGAATTAAAGTTACAAAGGATAGTGATGACCGTCTGTAATAATTCACACCCGACGTGCCGTTATCCTCCTGTTATCTGCTTGCAAAGATACAAAACCGAAGTACCCCTTGTCAAGTCTTTCGCAAGTTATTTTTTATTTGCTGTCACTCCCGTCACACTTTTTATGTTATAACTTATTGTAAATCAATCTACTATATCAAGTGTTAAAAATGACAGCAACTGTTTTTTTAAACTTATTGTAGTTTCATTATAGATTTCCTATGTAACTTCAACAGAAATATTTAAGTAACTGCTTTCGCTTAAAGGAAAATCCATAAGAGCGTTTAGAATCTAATAGTATTAATTATTTACAGCTTCCAGAGCTGACGCATTACTTATGTAATGGTTTAATGAAAAGAAGTAGGAGGGGAACAAAACAGTTCTTCTCCTACTATGCTTTATTAGCTATTCACATCGGAAATCACTCTTTTAAAGGATATTCTTCCGTATTAGCTAAGCCCTATCTATCGGTTATAAAACGATAGAAATCGCCTGCGAACGGGTGCTTTCTAATCGAATAGTTTATGTTTTAAAATGGTTATTAGTGATGACTCCACCACTAATAACCTATGTTCAAACTAATGATTTAATATTTACAGAGTACCGTTGTTTGCCTGGCGAACCATCTCTTGGGATGCATATAGATACACTTCTACACGGCGGTTCTTCTGACTTACAGTTTTGTTTTCGATAGGGTTCTGGCTTCCGAAGCCTTCTACCGAACGAATCTGACGGCTAGAAACACCCTGACCTCTCAAGTAAGAAGATACAGCAGACGCACGACGCTGAGACAGAGGGATGTTAATATTATCGTTACCAGAGGCATCTGTGTAACCTTGGATAGCCACGTCACAGTTTGAATTAGTCTTCATAAGCCCTGCCAACTTCGTTAGATCGTTTTTAGCAGCCGCATTCAAGTTAGAACCATTGAGTGGGAATAGGATACCAGAATCGAATGTTACCTTCACACACTCAAGTCCGTTAGCATCCGTAACCTTATCAACACTGGCGTTAGGGAGCTGTTGTGCAGCTTCACGAGCCACCTTATCCATGTGACGACCGATGATAGCTCCAGCGCCAGCACCTACTGCGCCACCAATAGCAGCACCTATGGCAGTACTCTTACCATTCTTTCCTATGATCTGACCAACGATGCCGCCGAGTACAGCACCAGCGCCACCACCGATTAAAGTTCCAGTTCCTTGCTTTGTTTGACAGCTTACGACAGAGAGCACACATAGCCCTGCTGCCATCATTTTCATATTCTTCATAACTGTATATATTATAATGTGATAATTCTCTTTTTACCTTTTCAGCAATCCTCCTTATCGGTTCTCTCTCCTTTAATTCATGCAAAGTTAAACAATTATTGGAGTATTGAGACTATTGCCAACTATTTTTTGTAATTTTGCACAAAGATAGACATTATACCGCTCAAAGGTATGGGGAAATACCTAAAAGGTAGTGGATTTCCCCTAAAACAAGCATTTTGAAGATTATAAATATATGGCAAAAGAACTAAAACACATGACCAAGAGAGCTGAAAACTACTCTCAATGGTACAACGACTTGGTAATAAAGGCCGACCTAGCAGAGCAATCTGCAGTCCGCGGATGTATGGTTATCAAGCCTTACGGATACGCTATTTGGGAGAAGATGCAGGCTCAACTCGATAAGATGTTCAAGGAGACTGGTGTGCAGAACGCCTACTTCCCCCTCCTTATTCCTAAGAGTTTCCTATCAAGAGAGGCAGAACATGTAAAGGGATTCGCTAAAGAGTGCGCTGTAGTCACACACTATCGTTTGAAGGCAACTGACGATGGTAATGCCGTTGAAGTTGACCCTAATGCTAAGTTGGAAGAGGAGTTAATCATCCGTCCAACGAGTGAAACGATTATTTGGAACACTTATAAGAATTGGATTCACTCATGGCGTGACCTGCCCTTGATGTGTAACCAGTGGTGTAATGTGATGCGTTGGGAGATGCGCACACGCCCCTTCTTGCGTACTTCAGAGTTCCTTTGGCAAGAGGGACACACGGCACACGCTACCCGTGAAGAGGCCGAGAAAGAGGCACAAACAATGCTTCATGTCTATGCCGACTTCGCTGAGAAGTGGCTCGCCGTACCTGTTGTTCAGGGTGTAAAGAGTGAGACTGAACGCTTTGCAGGTGCTTTGGATACCTACACTATCGAGGCTATGATGCAAGACGGAAAGGCCCTGCAGAGTGGTACATCACACTTCCTTGGTCAGAACTTTGCTAAGTCTTTCGATGTTACCTACCTAAATAAAGACAACAAGCCAGAATATGTTTGGGCTACCTCATGGGGCGTTAGTACACGCTTGATCGGTGCTCTCATCATGACACACTCCGATGATAACGGACTCGTTCTACCACCGAAGATTGCGCCAATACAGGTTGTTATCGTTCCAATCTTCAAAGGCGAAGAGCAGTTGAAAGAGTTAACTGCAAAGCTACAACCCGTCATTGACCAGCTTCGTGAGCTTGGTATCACTGTTAAATACGATGATACTGACAACAAGCGACCGGGCTTTAAGTTCGCTGACTATGAGTTGAAAGGTGTGCCAGTGCGGCTTGCAATGGGTGGACGTGACCTTGAGAACAATACAATCGAGCTCATGCGTCGTGACACATTAGAGAAAGAGAGCGTTAGTTTCGATGGTATTGTCGAGCGCATTAAAGCCCTTCTTGACGACATTCAAGACAATATCTTCCATAAGGCAAAGGCGTTCCGTGACTCGCATATCTACGAATGCGACAACTACGAAGAGTTTAAGGAGAAGGTGAAAGATGGCGGTTTCTTCCTCTGTCATTGGGATGGTACTGAAGAGACAGAAGCCAAGATCAAGGAGGATACACAAGCCACTATCCGCTGCGTCCCATACATGTTTGAACAGACACCGGGCGTTGATATGGTAAGTGGAAAGCCTGCTAAATATCGCGTTATCATCGCAAGATCATATTAAAAACATATTGTCTCCAATCCGAGGAATCAACTTCTTGGGTTGGAGACAATTGCTTTTTACAATATTAATATTCTATTCACTAAAAACCAAAAGCGTATGAAAAAGACATTTCTAACATTCGTTTTCTTACTCACAGCAGTAGCTTTACAGGCGCAAACGCTCATCAAAGCGAACTTTAATAAGGGCGATAAAGCTACCTATGAATATACTGCAAACATTGATTTGGCAAGTATGATGCAAGGCAAAACCCTGACTGCCAACGTGACAAGTAAGCTGCATGTCGATGTGAAGGAAGCCAATGCCGAGGGCTATCAGATCGAACTCCTCTTCTCCGATTTAAAGGTAGATGGTGATGAGACTGCACTCCAGCAGGGGGGTGGACAGCTATTGACAATGCTGAACGACGTACCTTTGCTCTATCAAACCGATAAGAATGGAGCTCTCAAGAAGTTGCTTAATTCCGAGGAAGCTGTGGGCAAGATGAGTAAGACAGGCATAGCTAAGATTGATTCATTATACGCCAAGAACCCAGAGATCGAAAAGGTTAATCCAAAGATGAACATGCTCATGGCGCTTAGTAACACACTCACAGAAGAGTTCATAACAGAGTATGTTAAGGAGCAAACAGTATTCAGTCTCTATGGCAAGACATTGAAGACTGGTGATCAAGAAGATAAGTCGGTTCAAGGCATGAAGACCACTACCTCTTATGATGTCAATCAAATCCTTGGAATGCTCACCATCGTGGGTAAGGTCAAAGCGAACATGTCAGAAGATGACGTAAAGGGCTTCCTCATCGGTAATATGAAGAAGTTTGGAGTAGGCGATGATGCCGTTTCACAGATTGAAAAGAATTGGTCGCAAATGAGAGCAATGGGTATGACTACTATCACTTATAACGCCACTGACACCTATCATTTCACCCCTTCTTTTTGGGTAAATGACTACACCACGGAGTCGAGAATGAAGCTCATGGGGATGGATGTAAAGGGTAAAGGCGAGTTTAAGTTGGGTGAGCATAGTTGGAAGTAAGGCCTCCCCAAGCCCCTCCGAACGGAGGGGATGTCTTCCCACAAAGCCTTTCTTTAATTTAAAATGCATAATTCAAAATTCAAAATTATGATTAGTTCTGTTTGAAGTGATGGTCTGCTAAGATGCTCTGTACTATATAGTTCCGTGTAACGGGGCTGTGTTTCGTTAGCGCGGGTCATAAAGCAGCAAATGAAGAGACGCTCTTCTCCATTTGAGAAGGGCGTCTCTTTGCATTAAGGAAGGCGTCTCCTCACATCGAAGAAACGCCCTCTTTGTTTGCAATTAGTAGTGTTTACTCCCCTCTCCATTCGGAGAGGGGTTGGGGGAGAGGCTCTAATTTGAATTATGAATTATGAATTTTGAATTAAAAGAGGGGCTTCTTTAGGATGCTCCTACTCCTCTATCTCCGACAGACTACGCACGAAGTTGTTAGCGAAGTTACTAATGGTTTCCACGGGAGCATAGCCCATATAACGCACGCTGCGACGCAGGTTACGACGCAAGACGGCACCATTGTTTCGCACGAAACCTGCCGAGTTCTGTTTGAAATGCCACTCCTGTGCAGTGTCTTTAGCCAAGTCGGAAATGCTACGAAGCGTCAGTTCGTAGGCTTTCTTATCATATTTCTTGACGAACGGAAGCTCATCCTCTTCAAAACCAAAGACCGAGATGAGGATGTTCCCTTGCAGTTCTGCCATCGACTGAAGCTGTAGGTGGGTCAACCAAGAATCCAGTTTCACAAAGTCCACCTTGTCTCCTCGCATCCTCAAGTACTGTCCGATGGTGATTATTCCCCCCAGATTCATGCCCCGATTGAGCATTGCATCCGAGTTAGCGACGATGAGTTTCAATATATCCAAAGCCTCAACGGAGGTGTCTATACTATGCAGTTCGTTGTAGATGAGCTTCTTCAACCTCCTATTCAACAGTGAGTTACTAAGGCGAACGACCTTTGGAACTTTCGCTGTCAGCGTCTTGTTATCCCCCATCTTTGTCCTTAGTTCGGCAATGATAGCGTCCGGGAGGTTCAGACCCTCATCCATGCTGTGCGCCGCAATACCATTAATAAAAATGGAAGTAACCTGTTGTGCCTCCACCATCTGCATGAGTCTGCGCCACTTGAAAGGCGACATCGGCTCAATACTCGACTGTGTTCCGAAGGCACCAGAGCTTAGAATACGGAAGAAGTTACGCTGTATGACGTCCATAATGATTGAATATTATTGACATTAAGAATACCTCCTTGGATAACGGAAGAGGATGGATAAGAGGGCAAAAATACCTATCAAGAAGGGGTAATATAAGTAAGGAACAATGCTGACAGGATTTATCTTTGCCAGTCCAGCAGCCATTAAGAGCTGCGCCCCGTAGGGTATTAAGCCTTGCGCAGCACATGAGAAGGTATCGAGAATACTCGCTGCTTTGCGTTTATCAACGCCGTATTTATCGCCAATCTGCTTCGATATACCTCCCACAGTGAGGATGGCTACGGTGTTATTAGCCGTACATACGTCCACAAGAGACACCAGAAAGGCTATCGTGAGTTCTGCTCCTCGCTTACTACTAACGTGCTGTGTGATGATGCGGATGATGTATTCAATACCACCATTAGCCCTTATCATCTCAAGCAAACCGCCCGCCATCATCGTAATGATGATTAACTCGCCCATACCGGTGATTCCGTTGCCCATACTGGAGAGCCATCCGTACACGTCGTAGGTGCCATCTGTAATGCCAATAACGCCTGTCAGGACAAGACCAATGGTCAGTACCGCCATCACGTTCATACCGAATACGGCGCAGATAAGCACCGCCATGTAAGGTATGATCTTATAGTAACTTACCGAGGGAGTGGCTGCCAATGTGTGAATATCCCATCCCAAGAAGACGTAAGCAGCAAGGATAAGGAGGGCAGCAGGGGCTACGATGAAGAAATTAACACGAAACTTATCAGCCATCTTACACTCTTGTGTGCGTGTAGCAACGACCGTTGTATCACTGATAAACGACAGGTTATCGCCAAAGAAACTACCGCCAACGACCACAGCAACGACAAATGGCATGGAAGAACCTGTCGAGCTGGCTATGCCGGCAGCAATGGGTGCGAGTGCAACGATGGTTCCCACGCTCGTACCAATGCTTATCGAAATGAAGCAAGAAGCAAGGAATAAGCCCGCAAGGAGCATATTGCTCGGTAGAACTGACAGTGTCATGTTGACCGTGGCATCGATACTTCCCATCTGCTTAGCGGCATTTGCGAATGCTCCCGCTAATACAAATATCCACAACATCATCATCATGTTGTCCGTACTTGCGCCTTTGCTGTATATCTCGATACGCTTATTAAGAGGAAAGCCACCCGACATTATGATGGCAAAGATGCTTGCCGCCATAAAAGCAACAGTAATGGGAACCTTGTAGAAGTCGCCCGATACGATCGAAGTGACTAAGTAAAGTAGGATAAAGACAAGCAACGGGCTTAGTGCTAATAACCCTTTTTTATGATTGATCATTCTGTTTCTAATTTAATAAAATACTCTCCCTTACAGATCCCAAGAGCGCAAATAGAAGTCGATGTTCTCCTTTGTAAGGAGGTCAATAGGCATGTAGTTCGTTTGTTCAACCTTCTTCTTCAATACGATGGCACGGAAGAGTGTGTCGATACTAAAGAACCCTTGCTGGTAAGCATGCTGTGCGATGAGGAAAGAAATGCTCCCAGCTCTAAGGCATTCAGCATTCTTATGCACAATATCATAGCCCATTATCTGTATGTCGTGACGCTTTGTTTTGAGCAAGAACTCGCCTACGATGTGCGCTTTTGAGTTGAAAGTGATGCAGTGATGCACCTCCGGATGGGTTGTAAAGAACTTCTCCAAGATTCCATCATAACGTTTTCTCTCCTCGTCAAGCGGTAAGTTTACATCGAAGATGTCCACCTCCGGGAAGTGTTTAGCCATGTAGTTGCGGAAGCCAACTTCCCTGTTTTCCTGCTGCCTACTCGCCATCTTGCCGTCTATCGTTTGTTTCATCAGCATGATCGAACGCTCATTTCGAGCCAAGAGCATGAGCATACGCGCTGCAAAGTGCCCACTCTGAATAGAGTCCTGACCGAAGAAAGCAAGTGGCTGAAGGCTCGGCATATAGGAATCAAGCAATACAAAGGGGATGTTACGTTCGTGTAACTCGTCAGTAAACGGGCGTGTTCGCTCAAGCGTAGTAGGTATGAGAACAACGCCATCAGGGTTCTTCTCCAAGCATTTCCGATAGGTATCGATGAACGACTGAGGGTTCAGTCGACTGTAATACATGATGACTATGTCAATAGAAAAGTCCCTTCTCTGTTCGACGGCCTTCATTGCGCCCATCTCAATCTCTTCCCAGTAAGCCTCGCTGGCATGCTTTGGTATGAGGCAATAAAAGGTGTAGCTCTTGTTATGAGCCAGTGCGCTGGCATACATATTAGGCTGGTAATCCATCTCTTTGAGGGCTTTCTCGACCCTCTCAAGAGCCGATTTCGACACGTTCGGACGCTTATGAAGAACGCGGTCAACCGTTCCGACACTCACACCAGCTTGCTTTGCAATATCCTTGATTCTAATTTTCTCCGCCATAGAGGATGCTAAATAATTTCATTATTCAGTGCAAATTTACGAATAATTGTTGGATTGTGTGCATGCACAGGGGGCTTTTCTATCATTCAAATGGTGCTTCGATCAAGCCTTCCAAAGGGTGAGAAGCACCTAATGAAGTGCGTGGAGCATGATAGGTGGAATCCTTCTCCACTGAAGAGAAGCCTCATCTCCACCCCTCTCTGAGAATGAAGAGGGGGAGTAAATACTATCATTTACACGTATGCCAATCCCTGACAGAAACAGGGGTAATAATATTTTAAAATTAAAGAAACGCTCCCTTCGCATTGAAGAGGGCGTTTCCTTGCATCGAAGAAACGCCCTTCTTGTATCAAGGAAACGCCCTTCTCCAATCGAGAAGGGCGTTTCTTTAATTAATGATAATGCCAACCTGTAGGGACAGTCGCCCTCGTCTGGAAACCCCTCCCAGCCTCCCCTAAGGGGAGGAGCACCTAATGATAACCTATTTGAATGGTTCTTTCTATCCTAAGGGATGCCACACAGTAGGGACAGACGAGGGCGTCTGTCCCTACTTAAGAAGCCTTACCCCCGCCCCCTCTCCGAATGGAAAGGGGAGTAGATAGTATTGTTTCCCACAGAACAAATAACCTGTTTACTCGTTAACCAGTCCACTCGTCCACTCTACCTAATCATAATTTTGAATTGTGAATTATGAATTTTGAATTAAAGAACCATGTTTCATCCGTCCCATAAACGCTTTTTCAACGCTTCGGAAAAACTTTGTCTCATTTTATAAATATAATTATGTCCAAGCGAGGTAATACTTAAATGTTTTTCTTATCTTTGCAGTGTAGAGTCTTGAATGACAATCTGAAAGCAAAAGCAAGACCTTTCCCACGTTACAATCCTCACCTGAGTTGGATATGAATAATAATATGGAGAAATGCTTTCAATATGTTCATTCAATTCAGTTGGTAAATAATAACAAATAAATGTGCGATGAAGAGAACGAATAAAGTGTTACTCATTTACACTGGTGGAACCATCGGTATGGGACATAACAAGCGTACGGGTGCATTAGAACCATTGGATTTCAGTCATCTTGTTGATAATGTTCCAGAGTTCAAATTAGTACCTACGGAGGTAGATACCTATCAGTTTGATCCACCCATCGACTCGTCTGATATGACCCCTTGTCGTTGGGCGCAACTGGTTCGAATAGTATCCGAAAAGTATGATGACTATGATGGTTTTGTGATTCTCCACGGCACAGATACGATGGCTTATACTGCATCGGCTCTATCGTTCATGTTCGAGAACTTGACGAAACCAATTATCCTTACGGGGTCTCAACTACCTATTGGTCAGTTGCGTACAGACGGCAAAGAGAACCTCATGACGAGTATAGAGTTGGCATCAGCACACCATAAGGATGGTACGGCTATGGTACCAGAAGTGTGCATATATTTCAGTGGGCACTTGTTGAGAGGCAACCGTTCTACAAAGCAAAATGCCGATGAATTCAATGCTTTCGACTCCTTTAATTATCCGCATTTATGTGAGGCTGGGGTCAACTTTACCTTTGATGAACACCGAATACTTACTCCTGACTATTCAAAACCGTTGATCACACACACCGAGCTGGATAATAATGTGATTATCTTCTCCCTCTTTCCTGGAATGGAGGAAGGGCTCATGCACCATCTTCTCGATGCCCCAGAATTACGCAGTATCGTAATGCGTTCTTACGGAAGTGGCAATGCTCCACAACGTCCTTGGCTGATGAAATTATTGAAACAGGCGTCAGAACGTGGGGTTATCGTCGTGAACATCAGTCAATGTATCAGTGGGCGCGTTGAGATGAGCCGCTATGATACGGGTTACCAACTCAAGGATGCGGGTGTTATCAGTGGTTATGACAGTACGGTCGAGGCTGCTGTAACGAAGTTGATGTACCTTCAAGCACGATATGATGACGCTGATATGGTGCGTTATTACATGAACCGTTCGATTGCTGGTGAGATTAGTATCATTGAATAGAAGTTTTATTTTTGCTGTCACTTCTGTCACGGCTCTTATGTTTACAAGCCTCTGGCAATTAAATAGTTAGCACAAATGTTAAAAGTGACAGCAACTATAATGAAAACTTAAATAGGCGTTTTGAGACAGAAGGAGTATGTCATTTAATCCGAAATCATGATTAGGTAGAGTTAACAAGGAAACGAGTTGACGGCTAAACAAATCACTTGTTAATTTGTTTACTCATTGTCTCGTTAACTTTACAAGTTATGAATTTTGAATTACACAAGAGCCCTTGCTCTCCCAAAAAATCTGCAAATTATACCCATGTAAGCAATGTTTCTGATAAAAATTACCTATCTTTGCAGGGATAATAACCAATTAGTGGTATAATACATGGAGTTTTCAGCGAAACAGATAGCGCAATTCATACAAGGACGTGTTGATGGTGACGAGAATAAAACCATCCATACTTTCGCCAAGATAGAGGACGGAAAAGAGGGAGCAATCTCTTTTCTTGCTAATCCGAAATACACACATTATTTATATAATACGGCTTCGTCGATTGTTCTCGTTGATGAGGATATTCAGTTGGAGAAGCCAGTTAAAGCCACATTGATACGTGTTAAGAATGCACGTGATTGTGTTGCGAAGTTGTTGCAGTTATATGAGAGCATGAAACCTAAGCGTCAGGGCATTGACAGCCTAGCCTTTGTGTCGCCAAAAGCAACCATCGGTAAGGATGTTTATATTGGTGCCTTTGCATACGTAGGGGACGGTGTGACGGTTGGAGATGGCTGTCAGATTTATCCTCATGCAACGATAATGGAAGGCGTAGAGATGGGTAAGAACTGTATTATCTATCCTAATGCTAGCATTTACCAAGGCTGTAAGTTGGGCGATAGAGTTATCCTCCATTCTGGTGCAGTGGTGGGTGCTGATGGTTTCGGATTCGCTCCTAACGCAGAAACAAACAGTTATGACAAGATACCACAGATAGGTATTGTGACCTTAGAGGACGATGTTGAGATTGGTGCTAACACTTGTGTGGACCGCTCAACGATGGGTAGCACCTATGTTCGTAAGGGTGTTAAACTGGATAACCTCGTGCAGATTGCACACAATACAGACATTGGCGAGAACACAGTCATGTCTGCCCAAGTGGGTATCGCAGGCTCTACAAAGGTAGGCCAGTGGTGCATGTTCGGTGGACAAGTAGGCATTGCAGGGCATATAGAGATAGGTGATAAGGTTTTCCTAGGCGCACAATCAGGTGTACCTGGAAGTTTGAAGGCTAACCAACAACTGATTGGTACACCTCCAATGGAGCAACGCTCTTACTTTAAGTCGCAAGCCATCTTCCGCAGACTGCCTGAGATGTACAAGCAACTAAGCGACTTGCAGAAAGAAATAGACCAATTGAAAAAGAACAGATAACATTCATGGATACAATAAAACAGAAGACATTAAAAGGGAGTTTCTCGCTCTTTGGCAAGGGACTTCACACTGGTTTGAGTCTTACCGTGACGTTTAATCCGGCTCCAGAGAATACTGGCTATAAGATACAACGTATAGATCTTGAGGGGCAGCCAATCATTGATGCCGTTGCAGAGAATGTAGTGGATACACAGCGCGGAACGGTCTTAGCAAAGGGAGATGCACGTGTAAGTACGGTAGAGCATGGCATGTCTGCTCTGTATGCAATGGGTATTGACAACTGCTTGATACAGATAAACGGACCAGAGTTCCCTATCCTTGATGGTTCTGCAGCGATGTATGTTAATAAGATCAAGGAGGTGGGTATTGTTGATCAAGCAGCCCCGAAGGACTATTACATTATACGGAAAAAGATAGAGATAAAGGAGGCGAACGGGTCAGTAATTACTATTCTGCCTGACGACGAGTTCTCTATTACTGCCATGTGTAACTTTGATTCAAAGTTTATCAGCAGTCAGTTCGCTACGTTGGACGACTTTGGTACCTACGCAGAGGAGATTGCGCCAGCTCGAACCTTCGTCTTCGTGCGTGACATTATGCCGTTGTTACAAGCGAACCTCATTAAGGGTGGCGACTTGGATAACGCTATTGTTATCTATGAGCAACAGGTTTCTCAAGAGAAACTAGACCAACTGGCCGATCTCTTGAAAGTGCCTCGTATGGATGCAAACAACATTGGTTACATCCAACATAAGCCTTTGCAGTGGTACAACGAATGTACGCGTCATAAGCTCCTTGATATCATCGGAGACATGGCACTCATAGGTAAACCTATCAAGGGACGCATTATTGCCACTCGACCGGGGCATACTGTGAACAACAAATTTGCGCGTTTAATGCGTAAAGAGATACGTAAGCACGAGGTGCAGGCACCGATCTACGACCCTAATGAAGAGCCTCTCATGGACAACAACCGCATACGTGAGTTGTTGCCACATAGGTACCCCATGCAGTTGGTAGATAAGGTTATCTCCATGGGTGCCAATAGTGTAGTAGGGGTCAAGAACGTCACGAGTAACGAGCCTTTCTTCCAAGGACATTTCCCTCAAGAGCCCGTTATGCCGGGTGTACTTCAGGTAGAGGCAATGGCGCAATGTGGCGGTCTTTTGGTGCTATCACAGCTTGAGGAGCCAGAGAGATGGTCAACTTATTTCCTGAAGATAGACGATGTTAAGTTCCGTCAGAAGGTCGTTCCGGGCGATACTCTCCTGTTCCGTGTGGAGCTGTTAGGTCCTGTTCGCCATGGAATTAGCTCAATGAAAGGCTATATGTTCGTAGGTGATCACGTTGTCGCCGAAGCAACTTTTACGGCGCAGATAGTGAAGAATAAGTAAGGAGGAGTTTAGGAACTCCTCCCCAAAACATAATGATATGAACCAAATAAGTCCGCTTGCCTTTGTTCATCCAGAGGCTCAACTAGGTGACAACAACATTATTGGTCCGTTCTGTTATATCGACAAGAACACCGTAATCGGTAGTAATAATGTGTTCCAAAATGGCGTTACCATCCATATTGGAGCACGAATAGGTGATGGCAACGAGATATTCCCTGGCGCAAGTATCTCTACTAAACCACAGGACTTGAAGTACCGTGGTGAGGATACAATTTGCGTCCTCGGGGATAACAACTCCATACGTGAGAACGTTACAATCTCACGTGGTACAGCATCGAAAGGGAGGACAGTTGTTGGTAGTAACAACCTCCTTATGGAAAGCATGCACATAGCCCACGACTGTGTAGTTGGGTCTGGCGTCATCATCGGCAATTCGACTAAGTTCGCTGGAGAAGTGGTCGTTGAAGACTGTGCCATCATATCTGCTAATGTCCTTTGTCACCAGTTCTGTCGCATTGGCGGGTACGTTATGATACAAGGAGGAAGCCGTTTCTCAATGGACATTCCACCTTATATTATAGTAGGCAAGGAGCCTGCTCGCTACATGGGAGTTAATCTTATCGGATTGCGCAGACGTGGTTTTACAAACGAACAGATAGAACTCATCCATAACACCTATCGCATCCTTTATGGTACAGGAACGCGTGCAGAGAATATAGCTCGTATAAAGAGTGAATTGCAGGTGACGCCTGAAGTACAGCGAATCATAGATTTCGCAGAGGCTTCGCAACGCGGTTTGATTAAGTAAGAGGTTGAAGGAAAAGACATTAATCGTCGTCACGGGACCAACAGGGGTGGGCAAGACGGAAACAACCTTACGCCTTGCCGAACACTTCGGTGTACCTGTTATCAACGCAGACTCACGTCAGATCTTTGCTGAAATACCCATCGGAACAGCTGCACCAACGGCTGCCCAACAGGCACGAGTGCGTCATTACTTCGTTGGGAATCACCACTTAGAGGATTATTATTCGGCAAGTCTGTTTGAAGAAGACGTTTTGAAGCTCATTAATGAGTCTTCTTCGAAGGTTTCCTTACTGTCGGGTGGTTCGATGATGTACATTGATGCGGTTTGTAAAGGGATTGATGACATTCCAACCATACGCCCAGAAGTACGGCAGGAGATGATGCAACTCCTTGAGAAAGAAGGCTTAGCAAAGATGTGTGAGTTGCTTCATGAATGGGATCCAGAACACTGGGCTGTAGTCGATAGGAGCAATCCTCGGCGTGTTATCCATGCCCTTGAGATATGTAAACAGACGGGTAGAACCTACACATCTTTCCGTTCTAATACCATCAAAGAACGTCCTTTTAATATCATCAAGATTGGTTTGAATCGTGATCGTGACACCCTCTATCAACGCATCAATCAGCGAGTTCTGCAAATGATAGACGATGGTATGATCGAAGAAGCGCAACGCGTCTATCCCAAGCGAATGCTTAATTCGCTTAACACAGTGGGCTATAAGGAACTATTTGAGTATCTTGACGGACTGACAACACTCGATGAAGCGATCTTTAAGATACAAAGCAACACCCGACGTTACGCCCGCAAGCAACTCACATGGTACAAACGTGATCAAGAGATGACGTGGTTCTCGCCCGATAACATTGAAGAAATCTTAAATTATCTATATACTATCTCCCTGTAAGCAAGTAAATAACTACTTTTGCAGTAATCGGTGAATTATATTATAAAACGAAGATTGTAAAGGCAATGATAAAGAGACTTTATTCATTTATTAAAGCTATCTTCCAAGGAATTATACACTTCTTTCCTTGGTACATAAAGCTCTATAAGGGTCGTGCATGGTACACGAAAGCAGCACTGGGGATTACTTCCTTCATCGTTGCCATATTCCTCTATTTAGGCATGGTAGATACTAACTTCCTTTGGCTCTTTGGTAGATCGCCTGGCTTTATAGAGATTAAAACACCTCCAACGTACGCTGCTTCGGAGATATATAGTGCTGACTCCGTACTCATTGGACGGTTTTATAAGGAAAATCGAACACCTGTTAAGTATAGTGAAGTTACTCCCGCTTTCTGGAATGCACTGATTAGTACGGAGGACGAACGCTTCTACAGCCATCATGGAATCGACTTCATGGGCATCGGCGGAGCGATCAAGGACGCTGTTACTCGTGGTGATGGACGTGGTGCATCGACGATTACTCAGCAGCTGGCAAAGAACATGTTCCGTGTGAGAACACAGTATTCTACAGGTTTATTAGGGCACGTTCCAGGGCTTCGCATGCTCATTATGAAGAGCAAGGAATGGATCATTGCGGTGAAACTTGAGCTTATCTATTCCAAAAAAGAGATATTGACAATGTATGCAAATACCGTCGATTTCGGTAACAATTCATACGGAGTCAAGACCGCAGCAAAGACCTATTTCAATACCACACCATCGAAGATGTCGGTTGATCAGGCAGCCACCCTCGTGGGTATGCTAAAGGCTACTACCTACTACAACCCCATCACGCACCCCAAAAACTCTATCCGTCGACGCAACACAGTATTATATAATATGGTGACTCACCATGTATTACCTCAATCGGAGTATACCGCTTACTCGCAGCGCCCACTACGCCTTGATGTACACATGGAAGAGAACTATGACGGTCAAGCTCAGTACTTCCGTCAATATGTTGCAGACGAGTTTAAGGAGTGGATGAAAGACCATGGTTACGACTTGTATAGTAGTGGTCTAAAGATCTACACCACGATTGACACCCGCATGCAGAAGTATGCCGAGCAAGCTGTGTCGAAGCAGATGGAGCGTGTGCAAAACACCTTTAACAACCATTGGCGGGGTCAGAACCCATGGAGAGATGCGCGTGGACAGGAAATACCGGGCTTCATTGAGGGTATAGCCCAGCGTCAACCCTTCTATAAGAAACTTGTTCAAAAGTATCCCAACCAGCCCGATAGCGTCCTTTACTATCTAAATAAACCTCACAAAGTAAAGCTCTTTGATTATGCAAAAGGCACCATTGAGAAAGAGATGTCATCGATGGACTCCATCCGTTACATGGTACAGTTTATGCACTGCGCGATGGTCGCCATGGAACCTCAAAGTGGTGCAGTAAGGGCGTGGGTAGGCGATATCGACTTCAACACATGGAAGTATGATAAGGTCGTAGCAGAGCGTCAGCCGGGGTCTACCTTCAAGCTTTTTGTGTACACCGAGGCCATGCGACAGGGATTGACCCCATGCACTCGTCGACGTGACGAATACATCAGTATGCAGGTTCTCGATAAGAAGACTGGACAGATGAAGACGTGGACTCCGCATAATGCCAATGGACGTTTTTCTAACGACTCGATACCTTTGATGACTGCTTTCGCTCGAAGTATTAACTCCATCGCAGTGCGTGTTGGACAGGAAGTCACTATACCAAATGTTATCGAGACAGCGCAGAAGATGGGTATCAAGAGTCCGTTGGATGACGAGCCATCATTGGCTCTTGGCTCAAGTGATGTTAACCTACTTGAGATGGTGGATGCCTACTCTACGATCGCAAACTACGGTGAACAGATTGATCCAGTGGTAGTTACTCGAATCGTAGACATGAATGGCAACGAGGTCTATACGGCTCCACAAAACCATGAGAGAGCCGTAGATACGAAGTCTGCCTTCCTAATGCAACAAATGCTCAAAGCGGGTGTTAATCAAGGAGGAGGCACCAGTTTGGCTTTGCGCCAATACGTTCCTACCGATACAGACTGGGGTGGAAAGACAGGTACAAGTAATAACCACTCCGATGCATGGTTTATGGCTGTCAGCCCGAATCTAGTAGTTGGTGCATGGGTAGGAGGCGAGTATCGCTCCATACACTTCCGTACAGGTGCCCTCGGACAAGGCTCTAAAACGGCCTTACCGGTGGTGGGTGAGTTCCTTCATAGCCTCATGTACGACCGCACCTATCAGCGTTATCATGCCAAATGGGAGGTAGATGAGGATGATGACATCGACCCATCAATGTATAATTGTATGCCGCCTCCAGTCCAACGACAGCTCCCTGACTCGTTAAAAGGGCAAAACGCAGCTCGCAGACATCAGCAGGGTGATATTGAGGAGGATATTCCTTCAGATGAAGACAATGCAGAGGGCATGCCTCCCGAACCTGCTCCACCAGCCGAACCTGTTAGTAGACACCAGGTTGAAAACGGCTCAGAAGGTGGCGGAAACACCCATGAGAGCAAGGCAGAAAAGAAGAAGGAAAAGAAGATAAAGGCTGCTAAAGACCCAACGGTAAGTAATATTGAATGGGACTAAGCGGCGTTCGTCAACATCATGGAAGCGGCTATCAGTAACGCAATAGACCTACAGAATCCAGAGCTGCAAAAGGCTTTGCAGATCATTCAGTTTACACATCATTCCCTGTTCCTGACCGGTAAGGCAGGTACGGGGAAGTCTACTTTCTTGCGTTATATATCGTCTACTACGAAGAAGAAGCACGTTATCCTCGCCCCGACCGGTATAGCTGCCATCAATGCAGGAGGCAGCACTTTGCATAGCTTCTTCAAGTTACCTTTCCATCCATTAGTACCCGATGACAGTCGATACACGCCTCGCCACCTGCGCGGGACAATGCGTTATAACGGCGACAAATGCAAGCTCTTGCGCGAAGTGGAGCTTATCATCATCGACGAGATAAGCATGGTTCGTGCCGACATCATTGATTTTATCGATAAAGTGTTGCGTGTTTACAATCGCAATATGCGTGAGCCTTTCGGTGGAAAGCAGCTCCTTTTGGTTGGAGACATCTATCAGTTAGAGCCCGTAGTCAAGGAGGATGACCGCAAACTATTGCAACCTTATTATGCAAGCAACTATTTTTTCGATGCTAAGGTGTTTCAGGATTACCCCTTGGTCAGCATTGAGTTGAATAAAGTTTATCGTCAGAACGATTCCACCTTCATATCCATTCTCGACCACATACGCACCAATCAAGCTACAGACAGCGATTTCAACAGTATAAACGCACGTGTGGGTGCATCCTTGGAACCGCAGGATAAGGACAAAGAAAACTTCACTATCACACTTTCAACACGCCGCGATACGGTCGACTGGATCAACAATGAGGGACTAAACAAGCTTGAGGGCGATCCCGTGATGTTCCTTGGTGAGATCAAGGGAGAGTTCCCCGAGAGCAGTCTACCCACCCCCATGGAATTGAATCTCAAGGTGGGTGCACACGTAATGTTCATTAAGAACGATATAGACAAGCAGTGGGTCAATGGCACACTGGGCATTATCATCGGTATAGATGATGAGGAGGGCGTGCTCTATGTACGCACGGAAGAGGGCGACGACTTGCAGGTTCAGCGTGAAATGTGGGCTAACGTGCGTTACACCTTCAATGAGATTGAGAAGAAGATAGAGGAAGAACAGATAGGGACCTACGTGCAATTCCCATTGAAACTAGCGTGGGCTATCACCGTACATAAGAGTCAAGGACTAACGTTCAAGAACGTTAATATCGACTTCACAGGCGGTGTCTTCGCAGGTGGTCAGGCTTATGTCGCACTCTCCCGATGCACCAGTTTGAATGGAATCAGCCTCAAAGATCCATTGAGGAGGGATGAGGTTTTCGTCCGAGCAGAGGTTACGCAGTTTGCACGTCATTATAATGATTGCAATAGGATTGCCACCGCCTTGAAGCAAAGTAAAGCCGATAAGGAATATTACGATGCTGTGCGAGCATTCGAAGAGGGCGATTATGACAATTTTCTAAACAATTTCTTCCTTGCCATCCATAGTCGATATGACATAGAGAAGCCTGTTGTCAAGCGGTATATCCGCCGTAAACTCGAAACGATTAATCAGCTCCGACGAGAGAACGAAGCCTTGCGGCAGCAACAACGAGCGCATGAGGATTTTCTCAAACAACTTTCTGTTGAATATGTGATGATGGGTAAGGAATGCGAGAAAGAGGGGATGCGTGAAGCCGCCATAGCCAACTATGAGAAGGCAGTGAGGCTCTATGAAGATAACCCGATAGCACGGGGACGCCTCGAAAAGCTATGCCCGTAATACAAAATAAAAAGCCTCCCCAAGCCCCTCTTTATCTTTGCAGTGAAAGAAAAAGAGCAGAAAT
>OGJT01000177.1_pt1 | contig 39682 bp, 23 predicted proteins | sample 1572331 | NCBI WGS metagenome assembly OGJT01 (sample SAMEA2582094, study PRJEB24529) | metagenome | biome: Human gut stool | place: China | collected 2011
AAGAAAACCTTCAAGCATTATTGGCTGCTTTAAACAAAGCAAAACCAACTACTGCTAAAGGTATCTTCATCAAGAAAGTAAGCATCTCTACCACTATGGGTGCAGGTGTTGCTGTTGATCAAGCTTCTTTATAATTTAAAGAATTGATAGATTTTAAACCGCACTTTTTGAAAGTGCGGTTTTTTATTTCATAAAATTTCTCCATAAGTTTTAAACTTGACGAGAAAGCTGCATTCATTTAAAATTTACCGCCTTAAAATTAGCAAAGCTTTAGATTGATTTTTAATCAATTTTGACTTTTATTGTTTAATTTAACTGTGTTTTTGATAGAAAGCACATCTATGCAATGGCAAATTCACCGTTATTTGTCGTTGTTTTGCTCAAGTTGTCGTCCTATGTAATTTGAGTTGTCACCCCACTACAGAAGTAAGGTTCAGAGTGCGGTCATTTTAACGGTCATTCACGTCACAGTTAGTTTGTGGCTAGGTCACTGAACAGTTAGCAGAGGAAAACCAATGGGTTACTCCTATTCTGAAAAAAAACGAATTCGTAAAGATTTCGGTAAACGTCCGCAAGTTTTAAATGTTCCTTATTTATTAACCATTCAGTTGGATTCTTTTGATAAATTTATTCAAAAAGATCCTGAAGGTCAGCAAGGTTTAGAAGCGGCATTCCGTTCTGTATTCCCTATTGTAAGCAATAATGGCTATACAGAATTACAATATGTAGATTATCGTTTAGAAGAACCTGAATTTGATGTACGTGAGTGCCAAATTCGTGGCTCAACTTATGCAGCAGGCTTACGTGTAAAATTACGTTTAGTGAGCTACGATAAAGAATCTTCTTCACGCGCAGTTAAAGATATTAAAGAAAATGAAGTTTATATGGGTGAAATCCCATTAATGACTGATAACGGTACTTTCGTAATTAATGGTACCGAGCGTGTTATCGTTTCACAATTACACCGTAGTCCAGGCGTATTCTTTGATTCTGACAAAGGTAAAACCCATTCTTCAGGTAAAGTGCTTTATAACGCACGTATTATTCCTTATCGTGGTTCTTGGTTAGATTTTGAATTCGATCCAAAAGATAACTTATTTGCACGTATTGACCGTCGTCGTAAATTACCGGCAACAATTATTCTTCGTGCATTAGGCTACACCACTGAAGAAATCTTAAACTTATTCTTTGATAAAATTACCTTTGAAATCGCTGGCGATAAATTGTTAATGACTTTAGTGCCAGAACGTTTACGTGGTGAAACAGCTTCTTTTGATATTGAAGCAAATGGTAAAGTTTATGTTGAACGTGGTCGTCGTATTACCGCACGCCATATCAAGGCATTAGAAAAAGACAAAATTTCACAAGTCGTTGTACCTTCTGAATATATTTTAGGTAAAGTTGCGTCGAAAGATTATGTCGATTTAGAGTCTGGTGAAATTATTTGCCCTGCAAACGGCGAGATTTCTTTAGAGATTCTTGCAAAATTAGCGCAAGCAGGTTACACCACGATCGAAACTTTATTTACTAATGATTTAGATTACGGTCCATATATTTCTGAAACGCTACGTGTAGACCCAACTTATGACAAAACCAGTGCGCTTTACGAGATTTATCGTATGATGCGTCCAGGTGAACCACCAACACCGGAATCTTCAGAGGCGTTATTCAATAATTTATTCTTCTCTGCAGAGCGTTATGATTTATCTGCTGTCGGTCGTATGAAATTTAATCGTTCTTTAGCGATCGCAGAGGGTGAAGGCGCTGGCACTTTAAGCAATGAAGATATTATTGCAGTAATGCGTAAATTAATCGACATCCGTAATGGCCGTGGCGAAGTGGATGATATTGACCACTTGGGTAACCGTCGTATCCGTAGCGTAGGTGAGATGGCGGAAAACCAATTCCGTATCGGTTTAGTGCGTGTAGAAAGAGCGGTGAAAGAACGCTTATCTTTAGGTGATTTAGATGCAATCACACCGCAAGACTTAATTAATCCAAAACCAATTTCTGCAGCGGTGAAAGAATTCTTTGGTTCTTCACAACTTTCCCAATTTATGGACCAAAATAACCCATTATCAGAAGTCACGCACAAACGTCGTATTTCTGCATTAGGTCCAGGCGGTTTAACGCGTGAGCGCGCAGGCTTTGAAGTTCGTGACGTACATAATACTCACTATGGTCGTTTATGTCCGATTGAAACCCCTGAAGGTCCAAACATCGGTTTGATCAACTCACTTTCTGCTTTTGCACGTACTAATGATTATGGTTTCTTAGAAACGCCATATCGTAAAGTGGTTGATGGCCAAGTTACTGAAGAAATTGAATACCTATCTGCAATTGATGAAGCAAACTATATCATTGCACAGGCAAACTCAAATTTAGACGAAAATAACCGTTTTACTGATGCCTTTGTTACTGCGCGTGGTGAACGTGGTGAATCAGGTTTATATAAACCTGAAGATATTCACTATATGGACGTTTCGACACAACAAGTGGTATCTGTTGCGGCAGCATTAATTCCATTCCTTGAGCACGACGATGCGAACCGTGCGTTGATGGGTGCGAACATGCAACGTCAAGCAGTTCCAACATTACGTGCGGACAAACCATTAGTTGGTACAGGTATGGAAAAACCAATCGCACTTGACTCAGGTGTTGCGGTTGTTGCAAAACGCGGTGGTACAGTTCAGTACGTCGATGCTTCTCGTATCGTCATTAAAGTAAATGAAGATGAAACCATTGCAGGTGAAGCTGGTATTGATATTTATAACTTAATCAAATATACCCGTTCTAACCAAAATACTTGTATTAACCAAATTCCTTGTGTGAATTTAGGCGATCCAATCAATCGTGGTGAAGTATTAGCAGATGGTCCTTCTACTGATTTAGGTGAGCTTGCATTAGGTCAAAATATTCGAGTGGCGTTCATGCCTTGGAACGGCTATAACTTCGAAGACTCAATGTTAGTTTCTGAACGTGTTGTTCAACAAGACCGTTTCACTACCATCCATATTCAAGAATTATCTTGTGTTGCCCGTGATACCAAGTTAGGTGCAGAAGAAATTACGGCGGATATTCCAAACGTAGGTGAGTCAGCGTTAAGCAAACTTGATGAATCTGGTATTGTTTATGTTGGTGCTGAGGTTAAAGGTGGTGACATCTTAGTAGGTAAAGTAACGCCTAAAGGTGAAACTCAATTAACCCCAGAAGAAAAACTTTTACGCGCAATCTTTGGTGAAAAAGCATCTGACGTGAAAGATTCTTCATTGCGCGTACCAAATAGCGTAACAGGTACGGTAATTGATGTTCAAGTCTTCACTCGCGATGGCGTGGAAAAAGACAAACGCGCACTAGAAATTGAAGAAATGCAATTAAAACAAGCGAAAAAAGACCTTTCTGATGAATTAGAAATCTTGGAAGCCGGCTTATTCGCACGTGTTCGTAATCTTCTTATCTCTGGTGGTGTTGATGTTGCTCAATTAGATAAATTAGAGCGTACTAAATGGTTAGAACAAACCATTGCAGATGAAGAAAAACAAAATCAATTAGAACAGCTTGCAGAGCAATACGAAGAACTTCGTAAAGAGTTTGAACATAAACTTGAAGTGAAACGTAAGAAAATTATCAAAGGTGATGATCTTGCACCAGGCGTGTTAAAAGTGGTTAAAGTTTACCTCGCGGTGAAACGTCAAATCCAACCGGGTGATAAAATGGCGGGTCGTCATGGTAACAAAGGTGTTATCTCGAAAATTAACCCAGTTGAAGATATGCCATACGATGAGAATGGCCAACCAGTTGAGATCGTATTAAACCCATTGGGCGTACCATCTCGTATGAACATTGGTCAGATCCTTGAAACCCACTTAGGTTTAGCAGCGAAAGGTATTGGTGATCAAATCAATGCAATGCTCAAACAAAAACAAGAAGTGGAAAAATTACGTGGTTATATCCAAAAAGCGTATGACTTAGGTAATGGCTCACAAAAAGTGGATTTAAGTACCTTCACAGATGAAGAAGTATTGCGTTTAGCTGAAAATCTACGTAAAGGTTTACCAGTTGCGACACCAGTATTTGATGGTGCAGCTGAAGCTGAAATCAAAGAGCTATTAAAACTTGGTGGATTACCAACTTCAGGTCAAATCACTTTATATGATGGCCGTACAGGTGAGAAATTCGAGCGTCCAGTAACAGTAGGTTATATGTACATGCTCAAATTGAACCACTTAGTTGATGACAAAATGCATGCTCGTTCAACGGGTTCTTATAGCCTTGTTACACAACAACCATTGGGTGGTAAAGCTCAATTCGGTGGTCAACGTTTCGGTGAAATGGAGGTATGGGCACTTGAAGCATACGGTGCAGCTTACACCTTACAAGAAATGTTAACGGTGAAATCTGATGATGTGAATGGTCGTACGAAGATGTATAAAAACATCGTAAGTGGTAACCAACACATGGACCCAGGCACACCGGAATCTTTCAATGTAATTATGAAAGAAATCCGCTCACTTGGTTTAAATATCGAGTTAGACGAAGAGTAATCAGTAGGGGAGCGAAGAATTTCTGATTCACTCACCTTACGAAAGAAAAATCGCCGAAGTGCGGTGGAAAAACATCGAAATTTTTAACCGCACTTTAAACCTTTAACTCCGACAGGAGAACATTTGTGAAAGACTTAGTTAAGTTTTTAAAAGCACAGTCAAAAACCAGTGAAGATTTTGATGTGATTAAAATTGGGTTAGCTTCCCCAGATATGATCCGTTCTTGGTCATTTGGTGAAGTGAAGAAACCTGAAACCATTAACTACCGTACGTTCAAACCTGAACGTGATGGTCTTTTCTGTGCGCGTATCTTCGGGCCTGTAAAAGATTACGAATGTTTATGTGGTAAATATAAACGTTTAAAACACCGTGGTGTGATTTGTGAAAAATGTGGTGTTGAAGTTACCCAAACTAAAGTTCGTCGTGAACGTATGGGGCACATTGAACTTGCATCGCCAGTTGCACATATTTGGTTCTTAAAATCATTGCCGTCTCGTATTGGTTTACTTTTAGATATGCCATTGCGCGATATTGAACGTGTACTTTACTTTGAAATGTACATCGTGACCGAACCGGGTATGACTGATTTAGAGCGCGGTCAATTATTAACTGAAGAACAATACCTTGACGCTGAAGATCGTTGGCAAGATGAATTTGAAGCGAAAATGGGTGCTGAAGCGATTCAAGATCTCTTAAAAGGTATGGATCTTGAAGTTGAATGTGAAAAATTACGTGAAGAATTACAAGAAACTAATTCTGAAACTAAACGTAAAAAAATCACTAAACGCTTAAAATTATTAGAAGCATTTGTTCAATCTGGTAATAAACCAGAATGGATGGTAATGACTGTATTACCAGTTCTTCCACCAGATTTACGCCCATTAGTACCACTTGATGGTGGTCGTTTTGCGACTTCAGATCTGAACGATTTATACCGTCGTGTAATCAACCGTAACAACCGTTTAAAACGTTTATTAGATTTAATTGCGCCAGATATTATTGTGCGCAATGAAAAACGTATGTTACAAGAATCTGTTGATGCGTTATTAGATAATGGTCGCCGCGGTCGTGCAATTACGGGTTCTAACCGTCGTCCGTTAAAATCATTGGCAGATATGATCAAAGGTAAACAAGGTCGTTTCCGTCAAAACTTATTAGGTAAACGTGTTGACTATTCAGGTCGTTCTGTAATCACTGTTGGTCCGTACTTGCACTTACACCAATGTGGTTTGCCGAAGAAAATGGCATTGGAATTATTCCGTCCGTTTATCTACGCTAAATTAGAAAGCCGTGGTTATGCAACGACAATCAAAGCGGCTAAGAAAATGGTTGAGCGTGAAGATGCGATCGTTTGGGATATTCTTGCAGAAGTTATTCGTGAACACCCGATTCTATTGAACCGTGCGCCAACACTTCACCGTTTGGGTATCCAAGCGTTTGAACCGATCTTAATCGAAGGTAAAGCGATTCAATTACACCCACTCGTTTGTGCAGCGTTCAACGCGGACTTCGATGGTGACCAAATGGCGGTACACGTTCCATTAACGCTTGAAGCTCAATTAGAAGCTCGTGCATTGATGATGTCAACCAACAACGTGCTTTCACCAGCAAACGGTGATCCTATTATCGTTCCATCACAAGACGTGGTATTAGGTCTTTACTATATGACCCGCGAAAAAGTGAACGGTAAAGGCGAAGGCATGTTATTGCAAGATCCTCGCGAAGCTGAAAAAGCATATCGTACAGGTGAAGCAGAATTACATTCTCGCGTGAAAGTACGTATTACTGAATATGTGAAGAATGAAGCTGGCGAATTTGATGCGAAAACCACGCTTACTGATACAACTATCGGTCGTGCGATTTTATGGATGATTGCACCACAAGGTATGCCTTATTCATTGTTCAACCAAACATTAGGTAAAAAAGCCATTTCTAAACTGATTAACGAAGCTTATCGTCGTTTAGGTTTAAAAGAAGCGGTAATGTTTGCTGACCAAATTATGTATACCGGTTTTGCTTATGCGGCACGTTCAGGTTCATCAGTTGGTATTGATGATATGGAAATTCCAGCGAAGAAATACGAAATTATTTCTGCAGCGGAAGAAGAAGTGGCAGAGATCCAAGAACAATTCCAATCAGGTCTTGTGACTGCAGGCGAACGCTATAATAAAGTAATCGATATTTGGGCCGCAGCGAATGAACGCGTAGCGAAAGCGATGATGGAAAACTTATCTCAGGAAGAAGTCATCAATCGCGAAGGTAATCCTGAAAAACAAGCATCCTTTAATAGTATCTTTATGATGGCTGATTCTGGTGCTCGTGGTTCTGCAGCGCAGATTCGTCAGTTAGCTGGTATGCGTGGTTTGATGGCGCGTCCAGATGGTTCGATCATTGAAACTCCAATTACAGCAAACTTCCGTGAAGGTTTGAACGTATTACAGTACTTTATTTCAACCCACGGTGCGCGTAAAGGTTTGGCGGATACCGCATTAAAAACAGCGAACTCAGGTTACTTAACTCGTCGTTTAGTTGACGTAGCACAAGACTTAGTGATCGTAGAAGATGACTGTGGTACGCACGAAGGCTTAGTCATGACCCCATTAATCGAAGGTGGCGATGAAAAAGTTCCACTTCGTGAATTAGTGTTAGGTCGTGTAGCTGCAGAAGATATTTTAAAACCAGGTACAGAAGAAGTATTAATTCCTCGTAACACGTTATTAGATGAAAAACTCTGTGATGTGTTGGATGCAAACTCTGTAGACAGCGTAAAAGTACGTTCTGTTGTAACTTGTGATACTGATTTTGGTGTATGTGCGAAATGTTATGGTCGTGACTTAGCTCGTGGTCATTTAATTAACCAAGGTGAAGCTGTGGGTGTTATTGCTGCTCAATCTATCGGTGAGCCGGGTACACAGTTAACCATGCGTACGTTCCATATCGGTGGTGCGGCATCTGCGGCAGCAAAAGAATCGAGTGTACAAGTTAAAAACACTGGTACATTACACTTAATGAATGCGAAATTCGTTACTAATGATGAAGGTAAATTAGTATTAACGTCTCGTAATACTGAATTAACTATTACCGATGCATTTGGTCGTACTAAAGAACACTATAAAGTGCCTTATGGTGCGGTGTTAAGCAAAGGTGACGGCCAAGATGTAACAGCAGGCGAAACTATCGCAAATTGGGATCCACATACAATGCCAGTTGTCTCTGAAGTTTCTGGTTTTGTGAAATTCGTTGATATTATTGATGGCTTAACTGTTACCCGTCAAACCGATGAATTAACAGGTTTATCATCAATCGTGGTTCAAGATGTGGGTGAACGTGCTACTGCGGGTAAAGATTTACGTCCAACCATTAAATTAGTTGATGCAAATGGTAACGATATTTTCTTACCTGAAACTGATGTTCTTGCACAGTACTTCTTACCGGGTAAAGCAATCGTAAGTTTAGACGATGGCGCAGCAGTAAAAGTGGGTGAACCATTAGCACGTATTCCGCAAGAATCTGTGGGTACGAAAGATATTACCGGTGGTCTACCGCGCGTTGCGGATTTATTTGAAGCACGCAAACCAAAAGAACCAGCTATCTTGGCTGAAATTTCTGGTATCGTGTCTTTCGGTAAAGAAACCAAAGGTAAACGCCGTTTATTAATTACTCCTTCAGAAGGCGAAACTTACGAAGAAATGATTCCAAAATGGCGTCAGCTCAACGTATTTGAAGGTGAAATGGTGCAACGTGGTGACGTAATTTCTGATGGTGCTGAAACACCACATGATATTTTACGTTTACGTGGCGTGCGTGCAGTAACTGAATACATCGTGAACGAAGTACAAGATGTTTACCGCTTACAAGGGGTAAAAATCAACGATAAACATATAGAAGTTATCGTTCGTCAAATGTTACGTAAAGCAGTAATTACCAAAGCTTACGACTCAGAATTCCTAGAAGGGGAACAAGTCGAAGTTGCTCGCGTGAAAATCATCAACCGTCAACGTGAAGCAGAAGGTAAACCACCGGTTGAGTTTGAACGCGAATTATTGGGTATCACTAAAGCGTCTCTTGCGACTGAATCCTTCATCTCTGCAGCGTCGTTCCAAGAAACTACTCGTGTTCTTACCGAAGCAGCAGTGGCAGGTAAACGTGATGAATTACGTGGCTTGAAAGAGAACGTAATTGTAGGTCGTTTAATCCCAGCGGGTACAGGTTTTGCGTATCATCAAAGCCGAGTTAAAAATCGTCAAAAAGCGGCTGATTTAGCAACATTAGCAGCGGAAGGTGTAGCTTCTGCTTTCGCAAGTGATGCTGATATCGCTGATGAATTTGAAATGATCGCAGATGATGCTACACAAAATCTTGCTGCATTATTAAATTCAGAAATGGAAGATTAATTTTCCAAATGAGATGAAAAAAGCCCCGAAAGGGGCTTTTTTATTATAGCTACTCAAAGTTTGGTTATAAAAGTTATATGCTATTTGTATGACGGGAAATAGTTTAAGTGAATGATAAATAGAAAAATCCTCACTATATAATGAATAAATCTGATAAGCAAAATTCAATATATAGGAGGATTGTTATTGAATCACATCTTAAAGAAGAATGTGAGAAAGACCTAAACCGATTAATAAGCAGAAAAGCATGCTTAATAAACCAGGAATCATAAAGCTATGGTTTAAAATATATTTACCAATTTTGGTTGTGCCCGTAGTATCGAAGTCAATGGATGCAATGATTGGACCGTAATTAGGAATAAAGAAGTAACCATTTACTGCCACAAATACACCGATTAATACTGGCGCTGGGATACCTAATGCGATACCAAGTGGGAACAATGTCGCTACTGTTGCACCTTGGCTGTTTACTAATACTGAAAGTACAAATAGCGCGAAAGCAAATGCCCATGGCGCAGTTTCAACTAAGCCTTTCACCATTTCTTTCACTTCAGTCATGTGCGCTTGCATCAATGTATCGCCTAACCATGCAATACCGAAGATTGCAATTACTGCACGCATACCTGCGTGGAATACAGAACCTTTAGTGATTTCAGTGCCATCTGGTTTACAAGTTAAGATAATTAACGCACCAATCGCTAACATAATGATTTCGATAGTGTGTGCCATCCCCATTGGTTTACCATCAAATACTGGACGTAAAGATGGAACCGCACCCATGATTACAACAAGTAATGAACCAAATAAGAATAAAGAAACAGAAATTTTAGCTGTTTTGCTCACTTCTACTTCTTTAACTGAAGTGGTAGAAGCAAAAGTATCTGCATATTTTGGATCATTTAAACGACGTTGATATTCTGGATCATCTTTTAATTCTTTCCCCATTTTGTTTACAAATAAACAAGCAATAAAAATACCTAAGATGGTTGAAGGAATAGTTACCATTAATACGTCGCCAAGATGAATGCCTTGAGGTTCAAGGTAAGCAACAACCGCTACAACAGCTGCCGCAATAGGGCTTGCTACGATAGCAAATTGTGATGCGATTACCGCCATTGACATTGGACGTTCTGGACGGATACCGTTTTGACGGCTCACTTCAGCGATAACTGGTAATACAGAATATGCTACATGGCCAGTACCCGCTAAGAAAGTGAATAACCAAGTTACTGCTGGAGCGATAAACGTAATGTGTTTAGGATTACGACGTAAGATTTTGGTTGCGATTTTGATCATGTAGTCTAAACCGCCAGCTGCTTGCATTGCTGCTGCCGCTGCCACTACCGCCATAATCATAAACATAACATCAATAGGTAAACCTGCTGGTTTTAGACCAAAGCCAAAAGAAAGAATAGCAAGGCCTAAACCACCAAATACACCTAAACCGATACCACCCACACGTGCACCCACAAAGATACACAATAATACGATGGCAAATTGTAGTAAGAACATTGCAGACATACTGCCCCCTAAGTTAATTAAAAAAACATCTTTGTTTTATTTGTTAAAACAGCGACTAATATAGCAACAAATAGGTATCGATTCCATAACATGGATCAATAAATTGTAGTCAAAAGTACAGTTATTTCTAACCGCACTTTTGTTTCTTACAATTGCTCTTAGAAGTCTTCGAAATATTGTTGAATTACTTTTGGATCTTTAGTTTGAGTTAAAGCTAATTGCAAGAGTACGCGGGCTTTTTGTGGATTTAAAGTACCTGATGCTACAAAGCCATATTTACTATCATCAACTTCAGCGTCACGAGTTGTATAGCCAGTTGGTACACGAGAAGAACGGACTACAACGACCCCATCTTTTGCGGCTTTTTCTAAGCGCTCTAAGTGTGCAGCATTAACATTTCCATTGCCAACTCCAGCAGATACAATCCCTTGATAGCCAGCATTGAGTAGTGAGTTTAATGGTTCAACTGGTGCATTTGAATAAGCATAAATAATCCCCACTTTTGGTAGGCTATTTAATTTTTCTACATTAAACGGAGTGTTGATGGTGTGTTTGCTTTCTGGGGAACGTTCATAGTCCACTTTGCTGTTATGAATATAGCCTAGAGAACCATAATTTGGTGAATGAAAAGTTTGCACTGCGGTAGTACTGGTTTTTGTGACATCACGAGCACCTAGTACTTCATTGTTCATTGCGACTAAAACGCCACGACCACTCGATTTTTTGTCTGCTGCAACGACAACTGCATTGTAAAGATTTAATGGGCCATCAGCACTTTTTTCTGTTGCTGGACGCATTGCTCCTACGAGAACAACCGGTTTTTCACATTTTACGGTTAAATCTAAGAAATAAGCTGTCTCTTCCATGGTATCTGTACCATGGGTAATGACAAATCCATCAGTACTTTTACATTGACTATTGATAGCTTTTGCAAGTTTTAGCCAGACTTCGTCATTCATGTCTTGTGAACCTATTTTTACAATTTGCTCACCTTTAATGTTGGCAATATTTTTCATTTCTGGTACTGCTTCAATTAAAGTATCAATACTTAATTGTCCAGCTTTATATGCAGAATTTACCGAACTTTGTCCGCTTCCTGCAATGGTACCACCCGTTGCTAAGATTGTAATATTTGGCAAGTTTGCTGCATTTGCTATTGAAATACCTAGACCAAATAAAGTACATAAGGCTAATTTAGTTAATTTCATAGATTTCTCCTAATGAATAAAAATTACTTTCTAATCATCTAACTAAATTGAGCTATTCTGAATAATGAAAATGTAAATTTATGATCCCGATCACATAATTTTTTGTTGATTGTATAACCTTTATACAAGTACGGAATTTAAGCATAATTTTTTTGAAAGATAACCCAAGTACGGTTATACTTGAGCCCTATTTTGACGTACTTAATTAGTAGAGAAAACAATGCAAGAATTTATCCAAATGGCAACAGAGTTTGCTCAAAAACATTCTCTTTTAGCGGTTTCTTGGTTTGCGATTTTCGTGATGGTAATTTATACCTTCTATAAAGGTGCAACGAGTAAATTTAAAGTAATTACTCACAATGAGGTAATTCGTTTAATAAATGCGGATGAAGCTATTGTGGTGGATTTACGTAGTATTGAAGAATTTCAACGTGGTCATATCATTGATAGCATTAATTTACTTCCAAGCGAAATTAAAAATCAAAACATCGGTAAAATTGAACAACACAAAGAAAAAGCAATTGTGTTAGTAGATATTAACGGTGTTTCCGCACCAGCTTCAGCTACACTTTTAGCGAAACAAGGTTTTAACCGTGTATTTGTGTTAAAAGAAGGCATTTCTGCATGGGCGGCGGCAAATTTACCTTTAGTTAAAAAACATAAATAATAAGGAATAGAAAATGTCAGAACAAAAACAAGACGTTGCAGCAACAGAAGAACAACAACCTGTTCTTCAAATTCAACGTATTTATGTGAAAGACGTGTCTTTTGAAGCACCAAATCTTCCACATATTTTCCAACAAGAATGGAAACCAAAACTTGGTTTTGATTTAAGCACAGAAACAACCCAAGTTGGTGATGACTTATATGAAGTGGTATTAAACATTTCTGTTGAAACTACACTTGAAGATAGTGGTGATGTCGCATTTATTTGTGAAGTAAAACAAGCGGGCGTATTCACTATTAGCGGTTTAGAAGATGTTCAAATGGCGCATTGTTTAACTTCTCAATGCCCGAATATGCTTTTCCCTTATGCGCGTGAATTAGTATCTAACCTAGTAAATCGTGGTACGTTCCCTGCATTGAATTTATCTCCAGTAAACTTTGATGCATTGTTTGTTGAATATATGAATCGTCAACAAGCAGAAAATGCAGAAGAAAAATCTGAAGAAGATCAAACTAAACACTAATTAAGTGGTAAAACAAAAGGCAAGCTAGGAATCCTAACTTGCCTTTTTTGTTGTTAAAGTGCGGTCAATTAATAGCTTGAATTGATTAACACTTCTTCACCGTAGCCACCTAAAGTCGGCATTGGTTGATAAGTTGAGTTTGCTGCACGCATTAAACGAATACCACGAATACCCGCTTCTTTAGCTGCTAATACATCATCATCGCTGTCGCCATAGTGAATGCTAACTTTATGCGCAATAATGCCCGGGGTTTTGTTGTATTTAGTTGTGCGTTCACGTCCGCCCATAAATTCAACAGGGTGCATATTTTTAATATCAAACGCTTTTTGTAATACAGGTGTTACACCATCCACGTTCCCTGCAGTACGACCTGTAATAAAATAAATTTGGTCTCCGCGTTCTTGGTGCATTTTGATCAAATCAGCAGCAATTTGTTTTGGAATGGAATATTTATCACAACCTGCGTTAACTTCATTCCAGAAATCTTGGTTTTTCAAATAGTCTTGTTTACCTGGAGAATATTTTTGTTGACCATAATAGAAACAAGAGCTGGTGAAAAGTACGGTATCATCAATATCAAAGCTGACATTAATTGGGCCTTTGCCTTCTAATTCTTTTTTAATTTGATCTACTGAAATCCAGTGAATTGGTTGTTCTTGCAACATTTCACGCGCATTTGTACCAGATTGTGTATAAGGTTCAGTTTTGCCAGCCATGGCGGGAATCGCAGCGGCAGTTAACAATGCCACTAAAGATAATTTCATTAAATTTTTCATAGAGAATCCTTCTAGGTTGGGTTTAAAATCTGCGTCATAATACGCTTTTTATTGCATCAATCAATTAGAAGCAATCGTTTTCGATGTTAAAATATGATCATGATCACATTTTTTAATTTCTTTTGATGAATAAATATACAATATATTTTAACTTGAATTCTGATAATTCATCACCATATAACGAAAAACTTTTATTTAATAAAGGATAGAACAATGACGACGATTGTATGTGTTCGTAAAAATGGCAAAGTGGCAATTGGTGGAGATGGACAAGCAACACTTGGTAACTGTGTGGAAAAAGGAAGTGTACGTAAAGTACGCCGTTTATATAGAGATAAAGTAGTGACAGGTTTTGCTGGTTCTACTGCTGATGCTTTTATTTTACGAGACTTATTTGAGAAAAAATTAGAATTGCATCAAGGACATTTAGTTAAATCTGCGGTGGAGTTGGCAAAAGAATGGCGTACAGAGCGCTCATTGCGCAAACTAGAGGCCATGATGATTGTAGCAAATGACAGCGATTTTTTACTTGTATCAGGTTCTGGTGATGTAATTGAACCTGAGTTTGATGTGTTGGCTATCGGTTCTGGTGGTAACTACGCAAAAGCTGCTGCACTTGCCTTGCTTAGAACTAAAAATGATTTAACGGCAAAAGAAATCGTCGCGGAAGCGCTAAAAATAGCGGGTGATATCGATATTTACAGTAATCATAACCACGTTATTGAAGAAGTATAAACTTACTCATGTAGGTGTGAAAAGCGCATTTCATATACAAATATGAAATGGTGATCTATGTTAATAAAAGCATTTCTCCTACATTTTCATTATATAAAGGATAATTTATGTCAATGACCCCTCGTGAAATCGTTTCTGAATTAGATGCACATATTATTGGACAAAATGAGGCTAAACGTGCAGTGGCGATAGCATTGCGTAACCGTTGGCGCCGCATGCAGTTAACTGAAGAACTTCGTCAAGAAGTAACGCCTAAAAATATTTTAATGATTGGTCCAACAGGCGTAGGTAAAACAGAAATTGCACGTCGCCTAGCGAAACTTGCTAATGCACCATTTATCAAAGTAGAAGCGACCAAATTTACTGAAGTGGGGTATGTCGGTAAAGAAGTAGATTCTATTATCCGAGATCTTACGGATGTTTCCCTGAAGTTGGTTCGCCAACAAGCGGTAGAAAAAAATCGTATGCGTGCACAAGATGCTGCAGAAAATCGTATTTTAGATGTGTTACTTCCCCCTGCAAAAGATCAGTGGGGAAATGTGCAGGATTCTGACAATGCTAGTACGCGTCAAATCTTCCGTAAAAAACTACGTGAAGGGCAGTTAGATGATAAAGAAATTGAAATTGATGTATCTGCTGGAGTATCAATGGGGGTAGAAATTATGGCGCCTCCAGGTATGGAAGAGATGACAAGTCAATTGCAGTCGCTTTTTCAAAATTTAGGTACCGAGAAGACTAAAAAACGCAAAATGAAGATTAAAGAGGCATTGAAAGTTTTGATTGATGATGAAGCGGCAAAGCTCATCAATCCAGAAGAGCTTAAGCAACAAGCCATTGATGCGGTAGAACAAAACGGTATCGTCTTTATTGATGAAATTGATAAGATTTGTAAAAAAGGTGAGCACTCAGGTGGTGATGTTTCGCGTGAGGGCGTACAACGTGATTTATTACCGATTATCGAAGGTTCAAGCGTGAATACTAAACATGGTATGGTAAAAACGGATCATATTTTATTTATTTGTTCTGGTGCATTTCAAATAGCACGTCCATCTGATTTATTGCCAGAATTACAAGGTCGTTTGCCAATCCGAGTGGAATTAAAATCCCTGACGAAAGACGATTTTGAGCGTATTTTAACTGAACCAAATGCATCACTTACATTGCAATATCGTGAGTTAATAAAAACAGAAGGTGTGGAAGTTGAGTTTACTCAAGATGGCATTAGTAAAATTGCAGAATCAGCGTTTAGAGTGAATGAAAAAACGGAGAATATTGGTGCTCGTCGTTTACATACTGTATTAGAGCGTTTAATGGACGGAATTTCTTTTGACGCAAGTGAACGCGCGGGGGAGAAAATTGTGATAGATGAAAAATATGTTTCTGAAGCGTTAAATGACGTTGTTGAAAATGAAGATTTGAGTCGTTTTATTCTTTAAGTATTTTCTTTTCTGATACAAGAAGTGCGGTGAATTTTCACCGCACTTTTTTGTTTTCTAAATTGAGAAATTAATTGGTTTTTAATTTGCTCCAATATTTTTCATAAATATCGACAGCTTCACCAACATCACCTTGCATAATTCCTTTTTCTACTTCTGATGCTGGTGGAAATAGTTTAGGATCGTTGGCAATTTCTGGGCTGAGTAATGCTTTGACTCCTTCATTTGGCATAGAAAAGCCCATGCGTTCTACCACAACTTTGGCATTTTCTGGACGAAGTAAGAAGTCAATGAACTTATGCGCACCTTCAACATTTTTTGCTGTAGTTGGAATCGCATAGTTATCCATCCAGAAAATAGCCCCTTCTTTTGGATACACAAATTGGAGAGATGGATTTTCTTTATGTGCTAAATAAGCAGAACCATTCCAAATCATACCAATTGCAGCTTCACCTTGTACGTAAGGGACTTCTGGCGAGTCAGAGTTAAAGGTTGCTACATTTGGTAAAAGTTTTTCTAAACGCTCATAAGCTGTTTTGATGTCTTCTTCATTGGTGGTATTTGGCGATTTACCATCAAGCAATAATGCTACGTGGAACACTTCACGTGCATCACTGGTCATAAGAACTTTGCCTTTAAATTCAGGTTTCCATAAATCTGTCCAGCTTGTGATAGTTTTAGGATCAATCTCATCCGCATTAACTTCAATACCGGTAAGTCCGTAAACGTAAGGTAATGAATATTTATTTTCTGGGTCGAATTCTTTATTTAATAAATGTTTAGGAATTTGATGAATATTGGTCAATTTACTTTGATCAATCGGTTGAAGCATCTTTTCCTTAATCATTTTATTTACGTAGTAACTTGATGGAAACACCAAATCATAGCCAGAGCCAGTATTCTGAGTAAGTTTGAGTTTCGCATACATTTCTTCGTTGCTTTCAAAGGTAGAATAAATCACCTCAATGCCGGTTTCTTTAGAGAACTGTGCGACTAAATCAGAAGGTACATAGTCTGTCCAGTTATAGACGTAAAGTTTGTTATTGGCAAAAGCGGAAGCCGCGAAAAGTGCGGTGGTGGAAAGGAAAAGATTTTTGAGTGAGTGAGCAAAGAATTTTTTCAATTTATTGACCTCCGAGGGTTATCGTTCATCATAAAACGCACAAATTTTGCGCGCGCGCAGTATAGCATTTTTTTTGTAAAAGGTTTGACATATTTCCCTTTCGGGGTAAGATTTTGCCAATTTTTTCCTAAGAGATTTTTTATGCTTAATTTTGCCTATCAAGAACACGTTCGCTCTTATTATTTCGACTCTCGTAACCAAGATTTTCAATTCCCGCCGTTAACTCAAATTGAACATGCTGATGTATGTGTGATCGGGGCTGGATTTTTTGGTTTATCTGCGGCATTAGAACTGGTGGAGAAAGGAAAAAAAGTCATTGTATTAGAGGGCGCTCGAGTGGGCTTTGGTGCTTCTGGTCGTAGTGGTGGGCAGGCAATTAATGGCTTTGAAGAAGGCATTGATGAATACGTTAAACAAGTTGGCGAAGATAAAGCGCATAAACTTTGGAATATGTCATTAGAGGCCATTGATATTATTGATGAACGTATTGAAAAATATGGCATTCAATGCGATTGGAAAAAAGGCTATGCCACATTGGCATTAAATGAACGCCGAATGAATGACTTAATTGAAATTGAAAAAGAAAGTCATGAGAATTTTGGCTATCAGAATATGCAACTTTGGGATAAAGCTAAATTAAAACAGCACTTAGGCAGTGATATTTATGTGGGCGGCTTATTTGATAGTAACTCAGGGCATTTGCATCCACTTAATTATTGCTTAGGTTTAGCGAAAGCTTGTGTCGATCTTGGCGTTCAGATTTTTGAACAATCTCCTGTAGTGGATATGGTTGAGAAAAATGGTTGCGTTGAGGTTAAAACAGCTAAAAGTGCGGTGATTTCTCAAGACGTTATTTTAGCCACCAATGCTTATATTGATGCGCTCCCGAAATCTATTCACCACGGAATTAATCGTAAAATATTACCTGTAGAAAGTTTTATTATCGCCACAGAGCCGTTAAGCCAAGCGGTTGCTGATTCTGTTATTAATAATGGAATGTCGGTGTGCGATAATAATTTATTATTAGACTATTATCGTTTAAGTGCTGACAATCGCTTGCTCTTTGGTAGTGATTCTAGCTCAGAAAAAGATATGGTCGCGATTATGCGGAAAAATATGTTGCGCGTATTTCCGCAACTTGAAAATGTAAAAATCGATTATGGCTGGGCCGGCCCGATTGATATGACGTTAAATTCAACGCCCCATTTTGGTCGCATTTCTCCGCACATTTATTTTGCCCATGGTTATTCTGGTCATGGTGTGGCTTTGACTGGTCTTGCGGGACGAATTGTAGCCGAGGCGATTTTAGGTGATGATGAACGCTTATCTATTTTTGAAAGTCTGAAAGTCCCTTCTGTTTATGGTGGTCGAATTATCAAAGATCTTGCAACAAAGATTGGTGTGCAGTATTACAAATTTTTAGATCGTTATCGTTAATAATATTCGGAAACACATTTTTCCCGTATAATCGTAGGCACTTTTTTACAGCAGAACGGCATTATGAATAAAAATCAAACCTTAGTTTCTCTTGCTATTTTCACCGCACTTTACAGTCAGCAAAGTATGGCGGATTTACGTGATCAATGTTTAATGGGGGTACCACACTTTACTGGCGAAGTGGTACAGGGGGACTTAAATACCTTACCCGTCTATATTGAGGCTGATGATGCAGAGATTAATCAGCCTACACAGGCCGTATATCAAGGTAACGTAGATGTTAGACAGGGAAACCGCCATTTAATGGCTGATTCTGTTGAAGTGAAACAATCGGGGAATCATCAAGCTCCACAGCGTTTTGCCTATATACGAGGTGGATTTGATTATAAAGATAATCAACTTAATATGCTGGGGAAAAATGCTGATTTTAATTTAGATAGCCATGACGGCCATGCCACAAATGCGGATTATGAATTGGTTGGGCGACAAGGAAGAGGCAAGGCAGAACATATCAATTTACAAAATGATTACCGTGTAATGAAAAATGCAACATTTACCTCTTGTTTACGAGGTGATAATGCCTGGGCGGTAGATGCATCAGAAATCCGTCAATATGTAAAAGAAGAATATGCTGAAATGTGGCATGCGCGTTTTAAAGTGCATGGCGTGCCTGTTTTTTATACCCCTTATTTGCAATTACCAATTGGTGATCGCCGTCGTTCGGGATTATTGATTCCAAGTGGCGGCTCATCTAGCCGTGATGGCTTCTGGTATATGCAACCGATTTATTGGAATATTGCACCGAATTACGATATGACGGTTACGCCTAAATACATGTCGCATCGTGGTTGGCAATTAAATGGTGAATTTCGCTATTTAACCTCTATAGGGGAAGGAAAAGTTGCAGGAGAATATCTAGGCCGTGATCGTTATGATGAATATATTAGTGATAAGCGTAAACGCCATTTATTCTATTGGAATCACAGTTCAAGCTTCTTAGAAAACTGGCGTTTTAATGTAAATTATACTCGAGTGAGTGATAAACGTTACTTTAATGACTTTGATTCACAATACGGTAGCAGCACAGATGGCTATGCAGATCAGTATGCGCGAATCGCTTACTATAAACCTAATTATAATTTCTCGCTTTCAGCGCGCCAGTTCCAAGTTTTTGATGAAAATCTATCTATTGGTCCTTATCGTGCGATGCCACAAATGGACTTTAATTATTACAAACATGATTTAGCTAATGGATGGTTAGATTTTAAATGGTATTCTCAAGCTGTACGTTTTGATAATGACAGTGATCTTATGCCAACGGCATGGCGTTTTCACATTGAACCAAGTTTAGCTTCATCAATGTCAAATGAATATGGTGGCTTGAAAGTAGAAACTAAACTTTATGGCACACGTTATGAACAGAAAAAGGGTTCTGGAGTGAATGCGGAAGAGGTTCAGAAAAACATAAATCGTGTCATTCCGCAATTTAAGCTTGATTTACAAACTGTATTAGCTCGGGACACCACTTTCTTAAAAGATTATACTCAAACTTTTGAACCACACATTCAATATTTATATCGCCCTTATCGTGATCAAAGCAATATTGGTTCAAAACAACGTACGAGTGATTATTTAGGATTTGGTTATGATTCCGCCTTGGTACAGCAAGATTATTATTCGCTTTTCCGTGATCGCCGTTACAGCGGATTAGATAGAATCTCCTCTGCGAATCAAATGACATTAGGTGGAACAACTCGCTTTTATGATAAAACGGGTGATGAACGCTTTAATTTATCAGCCGGTCAAATTTATTATTTAAATGATTCACGTATTGATGATAACCCCGCAAATAAAACGCCAACATCGTCATCATCTTGGGCTTTAGAGTCTAACTGGAAAATGAGTGATCATTGGCGTTGGCGTGGCAGTTATCAATATGATACGAATACGCACGCAACATCGTTAGCGAATACATCATTGGAATATAATCCTAAAAAGGATAATTTAATCCAATTAAATTATCGTTACGCTAGTCAAAATTATATTGATCAAAATTTAGGGCGATCAGCAAATGCCTATCGTCAAGATATTCAGCAGATAGGGCTTGTTACTGCATGGGAAGTTTCAGATAATTGGTCGGTTGTGGGCAAATATTATCATGATCTCGCACTTAAAAAACCTGTTGAACAATATCTTGGTATTCAATATAACACTTGTTGTTGGGCTGCCGGAATTAGTGCAAGACGCTATGTGACAAGCCGTCAACATCAAGATGAGGATTCTGTGCTCTATGATCATGGTATTGGTTTTACCTTAGAATTACGTGGTCTAGGTACAAATAATTACCAAAATGGTATTGATGATATGCTCGAAAAAGGTAAGTTACCTTACATCCGTGCATTTAGCCTTGAATAATCCATTCTAAAACCGATAGCGATTGCTGTCGGTTTTCTCATTTTTTTAAACGAAAGCGCTTTCACCAAAAATTAGTATAAATTTCACCGCACTTTCATCTCTTTTATTGACTGATGTAAAGATTTCATTATATTGACAGCTTTCATTCTAACTTATAGGAACAATTTATGGCGCAATCTGCACCAAAGCGTGAAACCTTCTCTGGTCGTAACGCGTTTATTATGGCTGCCATTGGCTCAGCGGTGGGCCTTGGTAATATTTGGCGTTTCCCTTATACCACTTATGAAAATGGTGGGGGCGCTTTTATTATCCCTTATCTTATTGCATTATTAACTGCAGGGATTCCTCTTTTATTTTTAGATTATGCGATTGGGCACCGTCACCGTGGTGGGGCACCATTGTCTTATCGTCGTTTTAGTCCACATTTTGAAGTGTTTGGCTGGTGGCAAATGATGGTGAATGTCATCATTGGCTTATATTATGCCGTTGTGCTTGGCTGGGCTGCAAGTTACACCTATTTCTCAATTAATGGTGCTTGGGGAGATAAACCGATCGATTTTTTCATTGGTGAATTTCTGAAAATGGGCGACATCAAAAATGGGGTGAGTTTTGAGTTTGTGGGAATGGTCACCGGCCCATTAATTGCGATGTGGATTATTGCCCTCGGTGTACTTTCACTTGGTGTACAAAAAGGCATTGCAAAAGTTTCATCGGTATTAATGCCGGTGTTAGTCATTATGTTTATTGCTTTGGTTATTTATTCTTTATTTTTACCTGGTGCAGAAAAAGGCTTAGATGCTTTATTTACACCAGATTGGTCAAAACTATCTAATCCAAGTGTATGGATTGCCGCATATGGACAAATATTCTTTTCTCTCTCAATTTGTTTTGGAATTATGGTGACATATGCTTCTTATCTTAAAAAAGAATCAGATTTAACCGGAAGTGGATTAGTAGTAGGTTTTGCAAATAGTAGTTTTGAAGTGTTAGCAGGCGTAGGTGTTTTTGCGGCATTAGGCTTTATTGCAACGGCACAAGGCCAAGAAGTAAGTGAGGTAGCAAAAGGCGGAATTGGTTTAGCATTTTTTGCATTTCCAACCATTATTAACAAAGCACCATTTGGTGAAGTATTAGGTGTCTTGTTTTTTGGTTCATTGACGTTTGCAGCATTGACTTCTTTCATTTCTGTTATTGAAGTGATCATCTCTGCTATTCAAGATAAGCTGCGTGTTCGCCGTGTGAAAGTAACCTTTATCGTGGGTGTACCAATGATGCTGGTTTCAGTGCTCTTATTTGGTACGACAACAGGATTGCCAATGTTGGATGTCTTTGACAAATTCGTGAACTATTTTGGTATTGTTGCTGTTGCATTTGTATCATTAATTGCAATTGTGGCAAATGAAAAATTAGGGTTATTGGGCGATCATTTAAATGAAACCTCTTCTTTCAAAGTGGGCTTTTTCTGGCGTTTATGTATTGTGCTGACCACAGGTATTTTAGCATTTATGTTATTTAGTGAGGGCGCCAAAGTCTTCTCTGAAGGATATGAAGGATACCCAAGCTGGTTTGTCAATATTTTTGGCTGGGGAATGGCTATCAGTTTATTAATTGTGGCGTTTATGCTTTCTCGCTTAAAATGGAAAAATGATACCCAATTAATCCTTGATGAAAAAAAAGGAGAGTAAAATGAGTTTGAGTGCAATTATTATGATGATTGTGGCTTTTGGCGTTATTTGGGGCGGTTTTATCTACGCCTTGATACGCTTGCCTAAAGAAAAATAAGTATAGTATTAACCGCACTTTAATCGTGCGGTTATTTTTTTAGCTCGCTTGATAATTTAATAACATCAGCTTAACTCATATCATATTATTGGGAGGGGCATAAAATTCATTCATGCCGTAGGGGGTTATCTAAAAAAGCGAATCTTTACATTAATTTATAAATTTCTTATTCTCATTTCCATTAATATTATGTAGAATATCTATCCGATCCGATCTTTAACTTGTCTCTACCTAGTTTGGATTATTAATGGGCAAGTTAACTTATTGGAGTGAAGTCATTAATTTTTTAGTTGTATTTATCTTTGACAGATAAGTTCCTTTCTTTTTAAGAATAATAAAAATGTCTCATCTGAATAACGCAACATGGAATGTTGCCTATCATTTATTAACCACATATATTGCATTTAATACATCAAAGAAAATACATTCATTTCACTTATTAACAATCTTAACGAGTTCTAGGTTTAGGTTTTAATCTTTCTTAAGATGGAATTTCAGAGTGGAAATTTAAACATTCTGTTATTTCTTATTTTCCTTAACAATATAAAGGTATTTATACGCTTTTCCCAAGCCTTTATTTTTTTCACTTATCTCACGCCTGAGAGCGTGCATTTAAATTAATATAGGATTATCAATATGAATCATATCTATAAAGTTATTTGGAATACGATCACACAAACATGGGTTGCCGTTTCCGAACTTAGCCGTGCAAAAGGCAAAACAAAATCAAGTAAAACATTAAGTGCGGTAGTTTTAGCTGCAACTTCTGGAATCCTTATTTCTGGTCAGGCTCAATCTGCTAATGAAGTAGGGAGCGCTAAAGATAATAGTTCTGTTGTATTTGGTATCCAAAGCCATGCTTCTCACGATGCAGTCGCCGTTGGCGGAGAATCAAATGCAAGAGCTTATGAAGATGTAGCAATTGGTTATAAGGCAACTTCAGGAGCTGAGTTAAAAATTGAAAACGGCAAAGAGGTCACTCATTCGTCAAATCAATCTAGCGTCGCAGTAGGTACACACGCCCAAGCCACTCATGTTGCAACAACTGCAATTGGTGCACATGCACAAGCAATCCACAATTTTGCAACTGCCGTAGGTGCTGGAGCAATTGCTGATCACGAAAACGCATCTGCATTTGGTGAAGGCGCTAAAGCGCAGGGGACGTATTCAACAGCTTTAGGGAAAGGAGCGTCCGCAACAAAAGATTATGCTGTAGCATTAGGTAAAGAAGCATCCTCAACAAATACTTATTCAACATCTATAGGTACAAAAGCGAACGCTACAGGTCAATCTTCATTAGCTATAGGTGGAGCAGCAATAGACTCTCTACCAATCAGAACTAATGAGGAAGGTAAGCAGTATTCTAAATTAGAAGATGGTGTTGGTGCAAGAGCCACGGGGCAAGATTCTGCTGCAATTGGAGCTAGCGCTAACGCTACAGCAAAGGCAGCCCTTGCTGTAGGTAAAATGGCAAATGCGTCCGCTAACTCTACTATTGCTGTTGGCGATCAAGCCCAAGCCTCTGGAGAAAAAGCAACCTCCATTGGTGCTGGTGCTATTGCAAAAAATAACGGAACCATTGCAATAGGTGATCGAGCTAAAGTGGGCGCAACAAATGGAAATATTGCGGCAACTAATGGCATCGCTATTGGTACAGAATCTGAATCAAAAGATCAACAAGCTATTGCCGTTGGTAAAAAAGCAATTGCAGCAGGTAATAACTCTATTGCCTTGGGGAATGAGACTACAACAACTGGAGGTGATGGCGTTGCCATTGGTAATACAGCAAGTGCATCTCACCACTCTGTAGCCTTCGGTTCCAAAGCCAAAGCTACTGCACAGAAAGGGTATTCATCTGCATTTGGTAATGAATCTGTAGCTGATCAAGCAGATGCGTCAGCCATTGGTAATACAGCAAAAGCCTTAGCAGAAAACGCAACATCAGTGGGGGCACATAGCACGGTAGATACTGGAGCAACATACGGCTCTGCATTAGGTCGAAACGCAAGTGTTACAGCCGCAAATGGCACGGCACTAGGAAGCTTATCAAGTGTAACAGCTGAAAACGGCACTGCTGTAGGTACTAGCGCAACTGTAAGCACAGCAGGTGGCGTAGCATTAGGTCAAGGATCATCATCAAACAGAGGTGCGTTAGACAAAAATAAAGTTAAAATAACTGCGGGCCATGTAGAAAATACTGAAGGCATTTCTCAGAATGATGATAAAAATAAAAACGGCGATGTTTACGCACCGGTTAAATTAATCGATAAAACAGAAGTACTTGAGAGAGTGAAAAACACAATTCTCGGAAGTGCTGGCGCCGTTTCTTTAGGTAAAGATGGTGAAACCACTCGCCAACTCACCAATCTTGCACCAGGTAGTAAAGATTCTGATGCCGTCAACGTGGCGCAGTTAAAGGCTGTTGTGGGCAGTATCGTAAAATATAATGTAACCTCCCCAGATAAATCTATCACTATCGAGCCAACATCTGAAACAGACGAGTATGGTAATCGCAAAACAACCTTCAATGTAAAAATGAATACAACTGCAGTCAAAGATGCAGCCGCATGGAAAATCAAGGCAAATAAAGAGACTGATGATAAAGCCACTAGCGTAAAAGGTGGGGATATAGTTACATTTAAAGCCAAGGATGGTGGCAATAGTGGAGACACAATCAAAATAACTCGCAATGGGAAAGAATTAACCTTTGAAGCAAATTTTGCAACTATCCGCACACCGGGCACTGGCATGGTTAATGTTGACGATACAGTTAAAGACAACTGGCTTGCCAAAGCAAAAAATGTTGCTGAAGCCATCAATGCAAGCGGTTGGATTTTACAAGCAAACGGCAATAAAGTTGGTTTAATAAACCCTGGAAATAAAGTAAATATTGCTACAGATGCTAATAGTGGTATTACCATCACCCCGACAAATGAAAATGCCGATGGCGTATCTACCATCAAATTAAAAGCTAACGTAACAGGTCTTACCGCAGGGAACAATGTCACTATTTCAAGCAAAGATGGCAACTATACCATTAACGCAATAGACACCAACACGCAAGCAAGTGTATCGCCAAAAAGTGGTAGCCCTATTACGGTAACAAAAACAACCACCACTCCAAATTCTCCTGATTATGCAGTCGGATTGAATATTGATGATAAAACACTTGAAATCAAAGGTGGAAAATTAGCAGCTAGAACCCAAGCTCAAGCAATCGAATCTGTTGAGAAAAAAGATGTAGAGGACAATATTGCTGAAGTTGATGTTAAATCTGGAAGCACTAAAGGTGCCGCAAATGCCGTCTACACAGTGGCTGTAACAAAAAGTGCGGTAAAAGATGCTGCCGCATGGAATATTAAAGAAGGATCAGAAACGACTTCTACAGCTGTAAAAGGTGGCGATACCCTTACCCTAAGCGATACAAACACAATTGATGTTGTACACAATGGCAAAGATTTCACATTTAATGCCAAAACTGCAACTATACAAACAGAACAAAAACAAGCTATTACTAAAATTGATGTATCAAATGCAGGCATAACTACTAAAACAACTGGAGGTAACAATACCCCAACGGGACGTTTTGTTGTACCAACAGGAAATGATGCTGATAAACATGCCTTAGCTACTGCTTATGATGTGGCAGATAAAGTCAATCAAACAGGTTGGAATTTATACTCTAATGGACTGTCTCCGACTTTAATCAATCCCGGTGATTACGTCAACTTTAAGTCAGGTAAGGCTACTAAAGCAAATATTGTGACCGAAGCAAGTGAAGGGGCAACGATTAGCTATGATGTAAACGTAGATAACACCACAATAAAAATTGACTCTGATGGTAATAAGCTTGCTGCAAATACTGGGGACGTAGATTCGGTAACAAGCACAGAAGGTAATAGCAAAAAAGGACAAGTTGTAATTCATAAAAACCCACTAGAGCCGTCAAAAACTGATTCAGGTAAACTTGCTACTGTTGATACTGTAGTAAAAGCGGTTAATAACGCTACTTGGTATGCAAAAGCAGGTAATGATAAGGATGCCGAGGTATCTGAAGATGATACCAAAGCAGACGAAACCGCCAACCAATCAGCTGCAATGAAAGCAGGTGAAACCCTAGGCTTAAAAGCAGGCAAAAACCTACGCGTGAAACGTGATGGCACAAACTTTACCTTTGCCTTAAACAACACCGTTGATTTAACTGATAAAGGTTCATTAACGATTGGCGGCACCACGGTAACTGATGGTGGCGTGACCATTAAAGCTAAAGAGGATGGCAAATCTGACGTTACCTTAACCGCTAACGGCTTAGATAACGGTAAAAACAAAATCGTGAATGTGGCTAATGGCACAAACCCTACAGATGCAGTCAATAAATCTCAATTAGATGACAGCATCTCTACAGAGTCTGTAGTTAAGGCGAATGCGGAAGCTGGTGATACAAACATAGCAACCATTACCGTTGCAGACAGCAAAAATACTGGTGATAAGAATGCTAAATATTTAGTTGGCGTATCTAAAAACACCGTTAAAGACGCTGCACGCGAAGCCATTGATGTTAAAGGCAAGGACTTTATTTCTGTATCAAATAAAACTGAAAATGGCACTGAAATCCACACCGTTGAAGCAACAACTAGTGAGGTATCTGTAGATGCTAATACTGGCGCTGCCAATACCACTGATGCAACAGGCTTAACCACCAATAAAGCTGTGGCGGATGCAATCAATGCAAGCGGTTGGAAAATCTCAGGAAAGGACACTGCCGCAAGCTTGGTTAACCCAGGCAATGAAGTAAGCTTTGAAGGCGGTGAGGGCACAACCGTAACTGTTTCAGGTGCGACTAATGGTAAACGTACCGTCACAATCGCTTCAACTGTGAAGCCAAATGCAAAAGGCGTCATTGAAGAAGTCACTGAAAATGGCACGGGCGAAAATGCACCGAAGAAAGGTCAAGTTAAAGCGAAATCCGGCGATGAAAACAACGTCACCACCGCTGAAAATGTGGCTAATATGATTAACTCAGCGAAATGGTTTGCGAAAGCAGGTAATGATAAGGATGCTGAGGTATCTGAAGATGATACCAAAGCAGATGAAACCGCCAACCAATCAGCTGCAATGAAAGCAGGTGAAACCCTAGGCTTAAAAGCAGGCAAAAACCTACGCGTGAAACGTGATGGCACAAACTTTACCTTTGCCTTAAACAACACCGTTGATTTAACTGATAAAGGTTCATTAACGATTGGCGGCACCACGGTAACTGATGGTGGCGTGACCATTAAAGCTAAAGAGGATGGCAAATCTGACGTTACCTTAACCGCTAACGGCTTAGATAACGGTGGTAACAAAATCGTGAATGTGGCTGAAGGTACTAAAGACACTGATGCAGTAAATGTAAAACAGTTGAAAGCATTTAAAACTGAAGTGGGTGGCTATGGCTGGAACCTAAGCGTAAATAACGGCAAGGATGCAAGCAAAATCACGAAAGATACTACAGTCGATTTGAATAATGATGATGACAATATCAAAATTGTGAAAAACGGCTCAAATGTAACATTAAGCCTCGGACCTGATGTTGGCTTAGGTAAAGCTGGCAAAGATGGAAAAGATGGCTCGCTTGCTGTTCGTGGCAAAGATGGCGCATCTGTTGAAATCAGTGGTAAAGATGGTTCTATCGGATTAACTGGTCCGAAAGGAAAAGATGGTACGCCAGGCGCTAGTGCAACGATTACCGTAGAAAAAGGCACAACAACGGTTAATGATGACCGTGATGGTGGTAAAGAAGAGGTTACTCGTATTGTTTATACCGACAAAGATAAAGATGGTAAAGACATCAAACGTGAAGTTGCGACTTTAGATGATGGCTTGAAGTTCAAAGGGGATTCTAAAGAAGTAATTAACCGCACTTTAGGTTCACAAATGAACATTACCGGTGGGGCTGATGAGAATAAACTGACTGATAAGAATATCGGTGTGGTTTACGACAAAGCGACCAACGGTTTGAAAGTAAAACTTTCTAAAGATGTTAATTTGGGCGATAACGGTACTATCACTATTGGCGATACAGTTGTAAATAAAAATGGCTTAACAATAAATGGTGGGCCAAGTGTAACCAAAGGTGGTGTCAATGCAGGTAATCAATCCGTTACTAATGTGAAAGATGGTGTAGCAGATAACGATGCAGTGAATGTGAAACAATTAAAAGCCGCGAAATCAAAAGTTGAAGCTGGTGAAAATATTGAGATCACATCTCGTACAGATGCAACAAATGGTCAAACTATCTATAAAGTGAGTGCAAAAGGTATTAATGATACTTCTGCAGCAGTTAAAGCTGGTTCTAATCATGTTGAAGTGACAAAAGCTGCTAATACGCATAAAGATGGTTCAACAACTGTGACTGACTATACCGTTGATCTTTCAGATAAAACGAAAGAAGATATCAAGAAAGGTGTAGATGCTCATACAGAAGTTACCACGAAAGGTTTAACCTTTAATGCAGATACAGGTACGACCGGCGTGAAAAAATTAGGTAGCAAGGTGGCTGTCAATGGTGATGGTAAAAACATTACCACGACTGCAGATGAAAACGGTGTGAAAGTATCGATGAAAGATGATATTAAAGTAAACTCTGTCACTACAAAAGAAGTGAAAGTAGGTGACGTTAATATCAACGAAAACGGTATCAACGCTGGTGATAAACGTATTACCAAGGTTGCACCAGGTAAAGATGGTACTGATGCTGTGAATCTAAACCAATTGAAATATGTTGCAGGTAATATCAGCAATCAAATCAATAATGTTGATAAAGGCTTACGTGCAGGTATTGCAGGTGCTTTAGCATCCGGTGGGTTATATCATGTTACGACAGCAGGTAAATCTATGGTGTCTGTCGGTGCAGGTACATATCGTGGACAAAATGCGTTGGCAGTGGGTTACTCTCGCTTATCAGATAATGGTAAAGTTGGAGTTAAATTCACGGTAAATAGCAATTCACAAGGCCATGCAGGTGCAAGTGCAAGCGTTGGCTACCAATGGTAATTAACTTGTAAGTAAAATAAAAACCCGGCGAAAGTCGGGTTTTTTGTTAATTGAGATTATCGCCTTCCATAGAAGGAGATAGACGGATTTCTATGTTACAATTCAGACCTTAAATTAAAGGGGGCGTTATGTCGGATATGTCGTTATTATGGGTGATGGGCGTTGTTTCTATTGTCTTGATTTTACTGCTGATTCTATTTCAGCAGAAATACGCTTTACTTCATAAAATACTTCATAAAACCACAGAAGACTATAATCAACTGGCATCAAAATTTGATGGGATAAATAGCCTTAAAAATCAATTAGAACAGCAAATTATTAAAGCTCAAACAGAAAACCAAGGGTTACAAATTCGCTTGAATGAGCGAGATGAAAAAATTCATTATCTCACTCAAGAACTGGATGAAGAACAATCTCGCCATTCTGCCATAGCGGAGCAAATTACCGCATTAAAAGAGCGCTTCGGGATCGCTTCTGCGCAAGCTGAAAGTTTGAATGCTCAGTTGCAACACAGCCAAAGCCAGTTATCTCGTAAAGAACAGGAACAACAACATTTAACCGAAAAATTGACCGCACTTTCTCAAGAGTTAACAGGATTAAAAACAACGTTAGCAGAAAAAGAAAAACATTTTTCAGCGCAACAACAGAACTTTGAACAATCTAAGCAGCAGTTGGGTGTGGAATTTCAAAATCTAGCCAATCGGATTTTGGATGAAAAAAGTCGCTCATTTAGTCAATCAAATCAAACTGCCTTGGAAACGTTGCTCAAGCCTTTCCGTGAGCAAATTGAGGGTTTCCAAAAACGTGTCAATGAAATTCACTCCGAATCCGTAAAGGGCAATGCAGGCTTGGAAGCGGAAATTAAAAAAGTGCTGGAAATTGGCCTGAATATGTCGCAAGAGGCGAGTAATCTAACTTCTGCGCTGAAAGGCGAAAAGAAAACTTTAGGTAACTGGGGCGAAGTGCAATTAGAACGAGCGTTGCAACTGGCTGGGCTTGAAGAAAATGTGCATTACCGTGCTCAAGCTCATTTTAAGGATGAACAAGGCGGGCGTAATTACCCTGATTTTGTGTTGAATTTACCCGATGAAAAACACTTAATTATCGACAGCAAAATGTCATTGGTGGCTTATGAAAGTGCGGTAAATTCTGAGGATGATTTTGAACGAGAGCGTTTATTAAAAGAACATATATCCGCATTGAAAAGCCATATTAATGATCTGCATAAAAAAGATTACAGTAATTTGATTGGCATGCGTAGCCCGAATTTTGTTCTTATGTTTATTGCGGTGGAACCCGCATATATTGAGGCTTTAAAATCCGATCCTGCTTTATTTAATTACGGTTATGAACGTAATGTCATTATGGTTTCTTACATCACCTTAATGCCGATTTTACGAACCGTAGCAAACCTGTGGCGTATCGAACGCGGTAATGCCGAGGCAAAAGAAATCGCTGAAAAAGCGGGTGAAATTTATAACCAAATTTGCTTGGTCGCAGAACGTTTAAGTAAGCTCGGCAATACGCTTTCCACTGTCAGCAACCAATACAACAGCACCGTCACTGCACTTGTTGGCCAACAAGGTTTAGTTGGTAAAGTTGAACGATTTAAAACCCTTTCCGCAAAAGCGAATAAAACGATGCCCGATGTGGAGTTATTGAATAATCAGATCGATTTGGCTAGATTGGCGACCTTAGAGCCAGGAGATGAATAAAAAATAGGATTACCCTGCGATTTGGTATGACATATAAATAAAATAACAATAACTCGATTTCTTTATTGCTATTTTCAAAAAAACTGCTATCTTCCTGCAGTTTTTTTATTTATTTAACCCACTATTTAATTTAGGAATAAAATCAGATGGAAGAAAACAAACCTGTCGATCTTTATGCGAAATATAACGAACAATCGAATATTATCGCGAAAATAATTTTTGCTAGTCGCTGGTTGCAAGTACCGATTTATTTGGGTTTGATTGTAACGCTAGCGATCTACTCTTATAAGTTTATTAAAGGCTTGTGGGCATTGGTGATTAATGTCAATGAGATGGACTCCAACACAATTATGTTGGGTGTGTTGAATTTGATTGATGTCGTGATGATCGCAAACTTGCTTGTGATGGTGACTATCGGTGGCTATGAAATTTTTGTATCCAAATTGCGTACGCGTAATCACCCCGATCAGCCTGAATGGATGAGCCATGTAAATGCGACTGTATTGAAGGTTAAACTTTCTATGTCTATTATCGGCATTTCATCTATCCATATGTTGCAAACCTTTGTGAACGCAAGCAATACGCCAGAAAAAACGATGATGTGGCAGTTATTGTTGCACTTGGGCTTTTTAGTGTCAGCAATTGCCTTGGCTTATACGGATAAAATTTTGTATAGCACGAGCCATAAAACGCATTAAAAATTTACTGCACTTTAACGCGATAATTAAATATAAAACGCCGTTCATTATTGAACGGCGTTTTGCTTTATGGAGATCAAAAAGTGCGGTAAGTTTTTTCCTCGTTTTTAACCTACTACAAATGGCAAGTAACCTGTACGAATCGCAAATGGAATAGATGTAATGATTACGCCTAATACCAATACGATAATTAAAGTCAGATTTCCTCCCCATACTTTGTATGGCAAATTGGTGTGAGCTCGACGAGCTTTCCAAACAAGGCTAACTGGCAATACTACGGCATAGAATGCAAACATTTGGCCTGCGTAGCCTAGCGCTAAAATAAAACCTTCAGGGTAAAATAATGCAAAAACAAGCGGTGGAATAAAAGTCAGCAAACCAAGTGAAATTCTGCCTGCTGTAACGTTAAATGAACGTTTTAATAAATCTTCAATACATTCCAACAATCCAAGCCCTACGCCTAAGAACGAAGTAACCAGCGCCAAAGTTGAGAATAATTTTACCGCACCTGCGATAATGTTACTGCCAGTGATAGCAAGCGTTGCTTTTACTAAGCCATTTAAGGTGGCATCTTCTTTTAAGATTTGTAAGAATTCATTTTGTGTGAGCAAGCCGTGCGTCGACATTTGCCACAAAATATAAGCGCAAAGGGTAATTGCTGAACCTGCCAAAATAGAAATGCGTAATGCTTTTACGTTGCCGCCTAAGTATTTATTTAAACTTGGAATGGAACCGTGGAAACCAAATGCTGTGAAAAATACAGGGCTTGCAGAGATAATTAAAGCGTTATCAATTGGTGTCGCCATTAAGTTATCAAATTTGATTTCTGGCAACATTAAGCTTAACACCACGGCAAAGGCCGCAAGCATCACAAAAAATAACACACGATTAATTTTATCTACGCTATGTGTACCGATGACGATAAATGAACCGAAAATCACGGTAAATAATAAGATGCTGACTTTATCGCCAAAACTTTCTGGTAATAAATCTTTTAGTAGTGAACCGCCACCGCTGACATAGGCGGCAATTAATGCGTATAAGAAAATAATTAGCACTGCCGTGGCAATAATGCGTCCTGCTTTACCAAAATATTGTTCAGCGAGTGTGCCGATACCCGCATCACTTTCCGCAGTTTGATAGAGCTCAACGAATAAAAGTGCGCTAAAAGTTAATAATGCCCAAAGCCCTAATAATAAGACTAAAGTAAAGCCGAATCCGATACCAGCGGAAGTGAGTGGCATAGCCAACATTCCCGCGCCAATCATCGTACCGGCAACGAGAAGTGTGCTGCCTACAGTTTTGTTCATGTTTGCTCCCTTATTGTGTAATAATAAATTTACAATGATTGTATTTTAATATTTACAAACTGTAAATAACAGAATACAAAATATCTTTATTATTTACCGCACTTTTCTTTTCCCTTTCTGTGTTCATCTCGTTAAAATACTTAGCGAATCAACTAAGACAAAATAGGAGAGCTTATGATTTACAGTATGACCGCCTTTGCACGCCTTGAAGTGAAAAAAGATTGGGGCGATGCAGTATGGGAAATTCGTTCCGTTAATCAACGTTATTTAGAAAACTTTTTCCGTTTGCCAGAGCAATTCCGAGGATTAGAAAACACGTTGCGTGAGAAACTTCGTCAAAGTCTTACTCGCGGTAAAATTGAATGTTCTTTGCGCATTGAAACAAAAAAACAAACAAATGCTGAATTGAATTTAAATAAAGAGCTTGCGAATCAAGTGATTCAATCTTTGCAATGGATTAAAGCTCAGGCTGGAGAAGGTGAAATTAATTTGACAGACGTGTTGCGTTATCCTGGTGTGGTGGAAGCGCAAGAGCAAGATTTAGATGCGATTAGTCAAGATTTATTGACAGCCTTTGATGATTTGCTGACAGATTTTATTGCAATGCGTGGTCGTGAAGGGGAAAAACTTAACGACATTATTCAACAACGCTTAGATGCCATTGCTGTGGAAGCGGATAAAGTGCGGTCACAAATGCCGGCAGTTTTACAATGGCAACGTGAACGTTTATTACAACGTTTTGAAGATGCTCAAATTAATCTTGATCCGCAACGTGTGGAACAAGAAATGATTTTACTCGCTCAACGCGTTGATGTGGCGGAAGAGCTCGATCGTTTACAAATGCACGTGAAAGAAACCACGAATATTTTGAAAAAAGGCGGCGCAGTTGGTCGTAAATTAGATTTTATGATGCAAGAATTGAATCGTGAATCAAATACGCTTGCGTCCAAATCCATTAATGCCGATATCACAGCTTCTGCGGTTGAGCTAAAAGTGCTTATCGAACAAATGCGTGAGCAAATTCAGAATTTAGAATAGGAAAGTAGAATGTCTCAATTTATTTCTCTTACTCAATATCAACTGATTGAGGCACATGGTGCGGATGCAGAAAAATATTTGCAAGGGCAGTTAACGACGGATGTTGTGCGATTAGCAAGTGGAGCAACAACACTTACGGCTCATTGTGATCCGAAAGGTAAAATGAATGCAATTTACCGTTTGTTTAAAGTAAGTAGTGAACAATTCTTTTTACTCATTAAGAAAGATCTTTTGCCAAGTGGTCTAGATGCCTTGAAAAAATATGCGGTATTTTCCAAAGTGAGTTTTGATTTACGTGATTGGCAAATTATTGGCGTGATAGGTGAAAAATGTGGAAAAATTACACCGCACTTTTCATGGGAAATTGATGGGCAACGTTCAATTTTATTGAATGAAACCGAATTACCAGTGAATTTTAATGGCGATGCAAGAATTTGGGATGTAGCCGATATTCAAGCTGGATTGCCAAATTTAAGCCCGCAAACGCAAAATGAATTTATCCCACAAGCGCTAAATTTACAGGTTATTGAGCAAGCCATTTCTTTTACTAAAGGTTGTTATATTGGCCAAGAAACCGTGGCTCGTGCAAAATATCGTGGTGCAAATAAACGTGCAATGTTTGTCTTTAAAGCTCAAACCCAGCAGGAAGCTGAAATTGGCAGTGAAATCGAAATGCAGATTGAATCTAATTGGCGAAAAACAGGCACGATTACAAGTACGGTCAATTTAGACGGTGTTTTATGGTTGCAAGTTGTGATGAATAACGATACGACAGCTAAACAAAAATTTCGCTTACTAAATGGGGTACCGCTGGAGTATGTCGTATTGCCTTACTCACTGAGTGAATAAGGCAGTTTAAAAAAACGGGTGATTGAGTTGATTTTATCGATCACCTATTTTTTATTTGGCTTCAGGTAAATTGATTGCGCCTTCATAGCCTAATTGTCGCCACGCTTCATAAACCGTTACTGCGACAGAATTAGACAAGTTCATACTGCGGCTATTGGCTGTCATTGGAATACGGATTTTTTGTTCCATCGGCATTTCATTTAAAATTGACATTGGAATGCCGCGAGTTTCGGGGCCAAACATTAAATAATCCCCAAGTTCAAACTTAACCTGGCTATGTGCTGGACTGCCTTTTGTTGTAAGTGCAAAGAGACGTTTGGGTTTTTCGCTTTCTAAAAAGGCCTCAAAAGTCTTGTGGCGTTTGATTTCCGCAAATTCGTGATAATCCAAACCTGAGCGGCGTAAGCGTTTATCATCCCAGGTGAAACCTAGCGGTTCAATTAAGTGCAAGCGAAATCCTGTATTGGCACAAAGGCGGATAATGTTACCGGTATTTTGTGGGATCTCTGGTTCATATAAAACAATATCTAACATAATTTTTTCTCTAATTCTGATATAAACGATAACTCACCATTCCCGTCGTTTTTTCTTTCAATAACGTCCAGTTTTCAGGTGTGATAAGCGGTTTGTCTTTCTCTGTTTCTACGTAAATTAACGCATTGGGTTTTAGCCAATTATTTTCACAAAGTAAGTTAATTGCTTGTTCTGCCAAATTAAAATGAAAGGGTGGATCCAAAAAAACCACATCAAAGTGCGGTTGATTTTGTGGCTTTTTTAGAAAATCCAAACTACTTTGATTAATCACTTCAGCTTGTTCTGATGAGCATTTGAGCGTTTGTAAATTCTTTTTTAATTGATTGGCGACGGTTTTATCTAGTTCTAAAAAAGTCACTTTTTTCGCTTGGCGAGAAAGTGCTTCAAAACCTAATGAGCCGCTCCCTGCAAAGCCATCTAAACATTCAGACTGGTGAATATAAGGCATTAACCAATTAAAAAGCGTTTCTTTCACTCTATCGCCAGTTGGGCGTAAGCCTTCTGAATTTAATACTGGAAGTTTTCGCCCTCGCCATAGCCCAGCAATAATGCGAACCTCGCCCTTTGCATTTGGCGTTTGTATTTTTTTCATAAAGATTCGATTTTTATTGAAAATTGTGCTTAGTTTAGACGATTTTTTGCTAGAATAAACGACATTTTTATCGGATTGCAGTTAAGAGAGCATTTTATGGCTGAAGAAAATAAAAAAGGCGGATTTTGGGCATCGTTATTTGGGCGTAATAAAAAGCAAGATGAACCTAAAATTGAGCCGACAATTGAAGAAAAGATTAAAGATATCGAGCCATCTATTGAAAAACTTGAAACTCATGATTTAGTTGAAGAGCCGTCTGAATTAGAGACAGTAGAAAGTGCGGTGGATTCTAAGCCGTTTTTAGCTGAAAGTATTGAGACGAATGAAATAGTTGAAGAAGAAAAAATACAGGAAATTTCAACCTCACTTGAGCCGGTCGAAGAAATCATCGAAGCGAAAAATTTAGAAGATAATCTTCCAATTACAGAAAACTTGGTTGAATCTGAAATTGTTGAAGATATTAAAGATGAGCTTCAGCCTGTTGTTGAAATTGAAACTCGTGAAAAGCCAAGTGAAGGGGGCTTTTTTAGTCGTTTAGTTAAGGGATTACTGAAAACTAAACAAAATATTGGCGCGGGTTTTCGTAGTTTTTTCTTAGGAAAGAAAATTGATGATGAGTTGTTTGAAGAATTAGAAGAACAACTTTTGATTGCGGATATTGGCGTGCCGACAACAAGTAAAATCATCAAAAATTTGACGGAACATGCAAGTCGCAAAGAATTACAAGATGCCGAACTTTTATATCAACAATTAAAAGTAGAAATGGCAGATATTCTTGAGCCAGTGGCACAGCCTCTTGTGATTGATACTACGAAGAAACCTTACGTAATTTTAATGGTGGGTGTAAATGGCGTGGGTAAAACGACGACAATTGGTAAACTTGCACGTAAATTTCAGGCTGAAGGAAAATCAGTGATGCTTGCGGCGGGAGATACTTTCCGGGCTGCGGCCGTTGAGCAGCTTCAAGTTTGGGGAGAACGTAATCATATTCCAGTTGTTGCCCAAAGCACCGGTTCTGATTCTGCATCGGTCATTTTTGATGCGATGCAATCAGCGGCTGCACGCAATATTGATATTCTTATTGCGGATACGGCGGGTCGTTTGCAAAATAAAAATAACTTAATGGACGAACTGAAAAAAATCGTTCGTGTTATGAAAAAATATGACGAAACTGCACCACATGAAATTATGCTTACGCTGGATGCTGGCACGGGACAAAATGCTATTAGCCAAGCGAAGTTATTTAATGAGGCTGTTGGTTTAACGGGGATATCTCTGACAAAATTAGATGGTACGGCAAAAGGTGGCGTGATTTTTGCCATAGCCGATCAGTTTAAGTTGCCTATTCGCTATATCGGTGTAGGCGAGAAAATTGAAGATTTACGTGAGTTTAATGCGAAAGAATTTATTGAAGCATTATTCGTTCATGAAGAAGAATAAAAAGAATAAGGAAAAATTGTGATTAAGTTCTCAAATGTTTCTAAAGCCTATCATGGTGCAACGCAGCCAGCGTTACAAGGCTTGAATTTTCATCTTCCAGTGGGAAGTATGACTTACTTAGTTGGGCATTCAGGCGCAGGGAAAAGTACATTACTCAAACTTATTATGGGGATGGAAAAAGCCAACGCGGGTCAAATTTGGTTTAACGGACACGATATTACTCGCTTGTCTAAATATGAAATTCCATTTCTGCGTCGCCAAATTGGTATGGTTCACCAAGATTATCGTTTATTAACAGATCGTACGGTGGTGGAAAATGTGGCATTGCCATTGATTATTGCAGGTATGCATCCAAAAGATGCGCATACACGTGCGATGGCATCTTTAGATCGTGTAGGATTGCGTAATAAAGCCCACTATTTGCCACCACAAATTTCTGGAGGGGAGCAGCAACGCGTTGATATTGCACGTGCGATTGTGCATAAACCTCAGCTCTTACTAGCAGATGAACCAACGGGTAATTTGGACGATGAACTTTCTTTAGGCATTTTTAATTTATTTGAAGAATTTAATCGTCTCGGAATGACCGTGTTAATTGCTACTCACGACATTAATTTAATTCAACAAAAACCAAAACCTTGTCTTGTACTTGAACAAGGTTATTTACGTTATTAAGGAATAATCATGAGCCGACCAACGGATGCATCCTTTTTTGTTCAAACAGCCTATACTTTGCGTGCAGTATGGACAGATTTATGGCAACGTAAATTTGGCACGCTGCTCACGATTTTGGTGATTGCTGTATCTCTGACAATCCCAACCGTTAGCTATTTAATGTGGAAAAATTTACATTTAGCAACCACTCAATTTTATCCTGAAAGTGAATTGACGATTTATCTTCATAAGAATTTAAGTGAAGAAGATGCGAATTTAGTGGTAGAGAAAATTCGTCAACAAGAAGGGGTGGAATCACTGAATTATGTTTCTCGCCAAGAAAGTTTAAAGGAATTTAAAAGCTGGTCTGGCTTTGGCGAAGAATTAGAAATTCTAGATGATAATCCATTACCTGCTGTCGTTATGGTAAAACCGACGAGCGAATTTAATGTTTCAGAAAAACGTGATGAGTTACGTACCAATTTAACTAAAATTAAAGGGGTACAAGAAGTTCGCTTGGATAACGACTGGATGGAAAAATTAACCGCACTTTCTTGGTTAATCGCCCATGTGGCAATTTTCTGTACTGTATTAATGACGATAGCGGTATTTTTGGTTATTGGTAACAGTATTCGCTCTGATGTGTATAGTAGCCGATCAAGTATTGATGTGATGAAATTGCTTGGTGCAACAGATCAATTTATTCTTCGTCCTTATCTTTATACAGGGATGATTTATGCCGTGTTAGGTGGGTTAGTTGCAGCAATTTTTAGTAGCTTTATTATCAGCTATTTTACTTCTGCAGTGAAATATGTAACGGATATTTTTGCCGTCCAATTCAGTTTGAATGGATTAGGCGTTGGTGAATTTGTATTTTTATTAGTGTGCTGTTTGATTATGGGATATGTTGGTGCGTGGATTGTAGCAAAACGACATATTACGCTATTAGATAACCATCATTAATTTTAATATGTGAAGTGCGGTGATTTTTCTAAGTGTTTTTTGATGAGAAAATACGGCGATAAATGACCGCACTTTTTATTTGCTTTGAATAAATCCCTTGCAATTTGTTTAACTTTTGTGTAGTATTTGCGAGCTTTCAATATGAAAGCCGTTTAATGTAATCATTTATTAAACGAGCATGACGATATGTCACGCTAAACAATGTTTCCGATTTGGAGACTATATAACAGGTAACTTGCACCTCCTTTTCTATTTTGAAGTTAGAATTGTGATTGGTGTTAGTTTTTTATTAG
>OGJT01000178.1_pt1 | contig 39645 bp, 33 predicted proteins | sample 1572331 | NCBI WGS metagenome assembly OGJT01 (sample SAMEA2582094, study PRJEB24529) | metagenome | biome: Human gut stool | place: China | collected 2011
GCTGGTAGAAAAAAATGAGACGCTGTCGAAAAAGTCCCGTCTGGGCGAAGCGTTCTGACCTGCCCCCAGAGTTAGATACAACCTTCAGTTAGTAATGTCGGTTGGTTTTTCTTCATATTTCCCGTTTCGCCAGCCCGCTGCAAATTCAGCCGGCGTCAGGTAATTCAGTGATGAATATGGTCGACACTCGTTATAATCGTAAGCGTTAACCGGACGCCGTATTGACACTGGTCAGGCAGGTATAGCCACGTTCCACGGCAGAAGTTCACCAACCCTGTTGGAAGGCCACTCAGGCAGAACGCTCAGGATATGGCGCAGATACGCTTCCGGATCGATACCGTTCAGACGGCACGTTCCGATCAGTCCGTACAGCAGTGCACCACGTTCGCCACCATGATCGCTCCCGAAGAAGATGTAGTTTTTCTTTCCCAGGCAGACTGCGCGAAGCGCCCGCTCCGCGGCGTTATTGTCGGGTTCCGCCAGACCGTCGCGGCAGTAGTAACACAGGGCATCCCACTGGTTCAGGGCATACGTGAACGCCTCTCCCAGCCGGGATTTTTTCGACAGTGTCGCACTTTTCTCCACCATCCACTCATGCAGTGACGCCAGCAGCGGCGCACTCCGCGACTGTCTGGCCGCCAGACGCTCTGTCTCCGGCATGCCGCGTATTTCCGCTTCGATGGCGTACAGTTCGCCGATGCGTTTCAGCGCTTCCTCCGCCGTGGCGCTCTGGCTGCTGATGTACACGTCGTGGATTTTTCGGCGGGCATGCGCCCAGCATGCCGCCTCTGTCAGCACGCCGCCTTCTCGCGATGTACTGAACAGCCGGTCATACCCCGCGAAGGCATCTGCCTGCAGGACGCCACGGAAGGAGCGAAGGTGCAGCTCCGGGTGTTTTCCCTGCCGGTCCGGTGAGTACGCGAACCACGCTGCCGGAGGATCTGACGAACCGGCATTCCGGTCATCCCGGACATACGTCCAGATACGCCCGGTTTTCGTCTTGTTTCTGCCCGGCGCCAGCACCGGAACCGGAGTGTCATCCGTATGCAGTTTGCGGCAGTTCATCACGTAGTGGTAAAGGGCTTCGTCCAGCGGCGCCATTAAACGGCAGCACGCATCCACCCAGTTGGAGAGCAGTGCGCGGCTCAGCTCCACCCCTGTCGGGCAAGGATTTCCGTCTGGCGGTACAGCGGCAGATGTTCACAGTATTTGGCTGTTAACACACGGGCCAGCAGACCCGGTCCGGCGATACCCCGCTCGACAGGACGTGACGGCGCGGGAGCTTCCACGATACCGTCACATTTTGTGCAGGCTTTTTTTACCCGCACTGTGCGGATCACTTTCAGGGCGCTGGCAACCAGCTCCAGCTGCTCCGCGCTGACTTCGCTGAGGTACGCCATTTCACCGCCACATGCCGGGCAGCAGGTTTCTTCCGGCTCCAGCCGGAGTATCTCACGGGGAAGATGTTCCGGAAGCGGACGACGGTGCCGGGACTGACGGAGCTGGCGGGGAACCTGCGGGTCGTCTTCCCGCCCACTGTAACGATCGCTCGCCTGTTCGCGCTGTTTCAGCAGCGCTTCGGCCTGTGCCACCTCGCGGCGCAGTTTTTCAGAACGGGTGCCGAACATCATACGGCGCAGTTTTTCTATCTGAGCCCTCAGGTGTTCTATCTCCCGTTCGTCTTCCTCGATCTTTTCTTCAGCGCGGGTCAGCGCAGAGCGCAGGAAGGCCTCAGTCTCGGCAACGAGACTGAGCTGGCTGTCTTTCCGGCGAAGTTCTTCTTCCAGCGCGGCGATACGGGCGAGATAGTCCTGACTCATGACCCATTTATAATGCGACCATGCTTTTTTTACAACATTGTCAGTGAGTTAAGACGGGGTGTTTTGGGCTGACGCCAGTCCAGCTTATCGAGGAGCATGGCCAGTTGCGAGCGACTAATGGCCACCTTGCCGTCGCGCACGGCGGGCCAGACGAACTGCCCTTCCTCAAGGCGTTTGGTGAAGAGGCACAGTCCATCCGCATCTGCCCAGAGAATTTTGACGGTATCACCCCGGCGGCCACGGAAGATGAACAGGTGGCCGGAGAAGGGGTTCTCATCCAGTACGTGCTGTATCTGCTCGCCCAGACCGTTGAAGGATTTACGCATGTCGGTGGCGCCGGCGACCAGCCAGATACGGGTGCCAGACGGGAGGGAGATCATCGTCCCCTCCCGGTCAGTTCGCGAAGCAGTGTTTTCAGGATAGCGGGAGATAAGTTTCCTGTCAGGCGCAGACTGGCGCTCCCGACAGCCACTTCGCAGGTCATCACCTCACCGTAAGGGGAACCGGATGGTTCATAGTGTGGTTCTGCATGATGTGACAGGGACATGTCAGATACCACAACAGGGATGACAGCATCAGGTTTACTGACTGAACGTTGTATTTCATCGGGCAAAATGTGGCTGTAGCGCTGGTGCCATGTAAACAACAGATTGTCATTAATCCCGTGTTCTCTGGCCAGTTGGGCCACGCAGGCTCCAGGCTGATAAGATTTTTCGACAAGTTCCAGTTTAAAGTCCATGGAGTAAGACGCACGAACCCTGCGGGGACGAAGAGAATCTGACATTGATAGAGTCCATTAACGTTTATAAGAGGACTCTATCATCGTCAATCACCGGAAATTTCAACAGACAGTACTGAGATGACGCTTACTTATAATCCAGTCGCCAGTCATTAATGATCTTCCTGGCGTGAACAATATCGCTGAACCAGTGCTCATTCAGGCATTCATCACGAAAGCGTCCGTTAAAACTCTCAATAAATCCGTTCTGCGTTGGCTTGCCGGGCTGGATAAGTCGCAGCTCCACACCATGCTCAAAAGCCCACTGATCGAGTGCGCGGCAGGTAAACTCCGGGCCCTGATCGGTTCTTATCGTAGCCGGATAGCCGCGAAACAGCGCAATGCTGTCCAGAATACGCGTGACCTGCACGCCTGAAATCCCGAAGGCAACAGTGACCGTCAGGCATTCCTTTGTGAAATCATCCACGCAGGTCAGGCACTTGATCCTGCGACCTGTGGCCAGTGCGTCCATGACGAAATCCATTGACCAGGTCAGATTGGGCGCCATCGGGCGGAGCAGCGGCAGACGTTCTGTTGCCAGCCCTTTACGACGTCGTCTGCGTTTTACACTCAGGCCATTAAGTTGATAGATGCGGTAAACCCGCTTGTGGTTAACGCAAAGACCTTCACGTCGCAGAAGCTGCCAGATACGCCGGTAACCAAAACGGCGGCGTTCAAGTGCCAGCTCTGTGATGCGTAGAGACAGCTGCGCGTCAGCAGCCGGACGCTGAGCCGAATATCGGCAGGTTGACAGAGACAGACCTGCCAGCCTGCAGGCACGACGTTGCGACAGACCCTTAGCCTCGCACATGACTTCCACGGCTTCCCGCTTCTGATCTGTCGTCAGTACTTTCGCCCAAGAGCCACCTGAAGCGCCTCCTTATCCAGCATGGCTTCAGCAAGCAGCTTCTTGAGTCTGGCGTTCTCTTCCTCAAGCGACTTCAGGCGCTTAACCTCAGGCACCTCCATACCGCCATACTTCTTACGCCATGTGTAAAACGTGGCATCTGAAATGGCGTGCTTACGGCAGAGCTCACGGGCAGAAACGCCGGCTTCGGCCTCGCGGAGAATACAGATGATCTGTTCGTCGGAAAAACGCTTCTTCATGGGGATGTCCTCATGTGGCTTATGAAGACATTACTAACATCGCGGTGTGTTAATCAACGGGGAGCAGGTCAAGCATCACCTGTTGTTGCATGACAAATCAGCGCGGCCAAAGCGTGAGCATAAGGGCAAAATCGCGGTGGCAGAAAGCGATATGCGCTGGTGTTCAGACGGCTTCGAGTTCAACTGCGACAACGGTGAAAAACTGCGGGTCACGTTCTCGCTGGACTGCTGTGACAGAGAGGCCATAGACTGGGCAGCGAGCACGGGAGGCTACGACAGTTCGACGGTGCAGGATGTGATGCTGAGGTCGGTGGAAAAGCGCTTCGGTGACAGGTTACCGGACACACCGGTGCAGTGGCTGACGGACAACGGTTCAGCGTATACGGCGCATGAAGCGCGGAGGTTCGCCGTAGAGCTGAATCTGGAGCCCTGCACAACAGCGGTGAGCAGCCCACAGAGCAATGGCATGGCTGAACGGTTCGTGAAAACGATGAAGGAAGATTACATCGCGTTCATGCCCAAACCGGATGTGAGAACAGCGCTACAGAGCCTTGCAGCGGCGTTCAATCACTATAATGAAAACCACCCGCATAGTGCGCTGGGATACCACTCTCCGAGGGAATATCGGCGGCAGCGGGCATCGTTAACTTAAGATACAAAAGCTGTCCGGAAATGGAGGGGCAAGATCAGCGCAGAAAACCTGGATTGAGCACACGGGCAATGGAAAACTCTATCAATAGATTTGATGTATATAACAGCACTTTCCTGGAATTTAGATTTTTATACTACTTAATGTCGTGGCTTGCGGCAGATCAATTTTTGCTGGACGATATTGTGAGGGTTATATGTGATGCAGAACAAAAAAAGCCATAGTGAAGACTATTAATCGCCTGCAGCATATGCCGGGTCTATATGGGAATGGCCGCCACTGGGGTTGAAGTCAAGGATATCGCCTGTTTCCCTGAAATTTAGCCGTTTTTGTGTGCGAAATAATTTTATATTCAATATAAGCGATTATTTTGGCTAAATTTATGATTTTTTGCAGTCACTTGTTCTGTGTCAACTCTTGTTGAAAGATAACAAGGTATCAAATGGGCAATGATGGACCAGCGATGAATGTCATTACGCCGTCTTATGGTTAATAGCTGATAGATAGCTGACATAAGTCTTTGTAAGTATGAGTAATAATGTCTGTTAAAGTGCGTTTAAGAATTTTCTTAAATCGACCTATTGGTCTGTAGATTTTACGTGTATTCTTAAATTCAGCGTGTAATTTCAGAATTTGACGGACAGTATGGCGGGTATCAAGCGTGTATCATCATGGATAAATGCCAGTGATACATACAATCTGACAGGAACTAAAGATTAATAACCATACGGGTGGATATGAAAATGGTGAGTTTGAAAGCAGTTATACCGGTAGCAGGACTAGGGATGCACATGTTGCCCGCCACCAAGGCCATTCCGAAAGAGATGCTGCCGATCGTCGACAAGCCTATGGTGCAGTACATTGTTGATGAAATTGTAGCTGCTGGCATCAAGGAAATTGTGCTGGTTACCCATTCATCCAAGAATGCGGTGGAAAACCATTTCGATACCTCCTATGAACTGGAAGCGCTGCTGGAGCAGCGCGTCAAACGTCAGCTTCTGGCCGAGGTACAGGCTATTTGCCCGCCAGGCGTAACGATTATGAACGTGCGCCAGGGTCAGCAGCTGGGTTTAGGCCACTCCATTCTTTGCGCGCGCCCGCTGATTGGCGATAACCCGTTTGTGGTGGTGCTGCCGGATATCATCCTTGATGATGCCAGCGCCGATCCGCTGCGTTATAACCTTGCCGCTATGGTCGCGCGTTTCAATGAAACAGGTCGTAGCCAGGTTCTGGCAAAACGTATGGAAGGCGATCTTTCCGAGTACTCGGTCATTCAGACCAAAGACGCGCTGGAAACGGCGGGTCAGATGGCGCGCATCGTCGAGTTCATCGAAAAACCTGATGGACCGCAAACTCTGGATTCAGACCTGATGGCAGTAGGGCGCTATGTGCTTTCTGCTGATATTTGGCCGGAGCTGGAGCGTACTGAACCCGGCGCATGGGGCCGTATTCAGTTAACCGACGCCATTGCTGAACTGGCGAAAAAGCAGTCGGTTGATGCGATGTTGATGACTGGCGAGAGCTACGACTGCGGGAAAAAAATGGGCTATATGCAGGCCTTTGTTAATTATGGTCTGCGTAACCATAAAGAAGGCGCAAAATTCCGCGAGAGCATTAAGGAACTGTTAGCGTAATTTTGCCATCAGCAACCTAAGCGTACGAGGGTAAGCGGTTCGCATGATCTGATGATGAACTCAGGGATTCGGGACCGTTTACTCTTTGTAATACAATACGTCACGCTTTGAGGCGTTGTGCAGAAAAACAAAGGGTTAGATTTTGTTTTGTTATATTGTATCGTTGAAAAGTGCGGTAAAGGTTCGGAGACTTCTGGTAGTCGAATAACATGTCGCATGGTGAAATGGTCGGACTAGCAAAATTTCATCTTTGCTGATAATTACTTACTAAGATTTTTCTTATGTAAATAGCCCTGAGTCAAGTTGTCAGACAAAAATAAAACTTGACTGAGATCATGTTTGCGGATTAAACAACGGTCATGCATGCATATAAATGTGAAGTGACTGATTGTGTATGCCCACATAAATGTCGCGGAAGTGACGTTACGGACTGGAGAGATCGTCAAAGGATGAAAGGTAAATGAACTGGCAGGTTGTCACTTTTTTTGGCGATAGCACCGTACTGTTACCCAGTGCGGCCGTGTTGTTTATCGTTCTTTTTCTGCGCAAAGATTCAAAGCAGGTCGCCTGGCACTGGGCGCTGCTGTTCGGCATCACTGGCGCCATTGTCTGCGCATCAAAACTGGCATTTATGGGTTGGGGTATTGGGATTCGCGAGCTGGACTTCACCGGCTTTAGCGGGCACACCGCATTATCTTCAGCTTTCTGGCCAATTCTCTTATGGCTGCTGTGCGCGCGTGCTACACCAGCTCTTCGTATTGCTTCTGTCGTATTTGGTTATGCATTAGCCGGTTTGGTCGGCTATTCCCGCCTGGTGATCCACGCTCATTCAACGTCTGAAGTGATTGCCGGTTTACTGCTGGGAACCGCAGGCAGCGCATTGTTTCTGCTGCTGCAGTCGCGCACCCGCGGCACTCATACAGCGCAGTTATCATGGGGAGGGCTGGCAAGCGTGGTCATCATCCCGGCTCTGCTGTTGAATACCGGCGCTAAGGCGCCAACGCAATCTCTTCTGGGTGAGATCGCAGTGAAGCTTGGCCCGCTGGAGAAACCGTTTACCCGGGCCGATCTGCGCAAGCGCTTTTACTGACGCAGATGCGACCGGGAAAGGTCATGAATTCAGACAGGCGCGTGATGTGTTCACAATATAGTCAGCGTGAAATGATGGGGTGAAAAAGCCTTCATAAGGACTATTTCATATTCATGAAATAAATTGGTGATACGGCATTCTGCGCAATACTTAGCACAATGATAATCAGCCAGGATGTTTCCTAAATAAGTTCTCTGGCTAAATATCGAATTTATTAATGATAACAACACACTAGCATAATTCTTTTTACTATTAAATTTTGTAGTTGACTAACCATAATTAATTCGAAACTAAACCAACACTGCTTTTGTGGTAAAAAGTTAATGAAATCATAATGTTGAGATTAAGTTGCTGTCTGGTGCCGATCGCCGTTTTAGACGTTTAGTGTCAAACAATAACGTTATCGTCGTTATGGTTCATGCCGTTCGCGACGTCGCTAATAATTCGAGATTAGACTCCCAATTGAGGGCAGAATCTCGTAAACTTATGGCCGCGAAATTGATTGCTTTGATGGATTAATCGCCGATTCACGTGAATCCGGCGGTTGAAATTATATGGAAAGAAGTACAGTGCATTGGTAGCTGTTAAGCCAAGGGCGGTAGCGTACCTGCGGGCTGGCATTTTCTGCATATCACATCTCATTTCATGCGACCGAAATTCCTAAAGTGGTCTTCATCCAGGTGATTATCTTCATAACCTGTATATAATTGCGAGTTTGTCGCCACCTCAGAGAAGGTTCTGCAGGGTTGACCAGAGGAAACTGCGGGTATGATGCGCGATGGAATGGCCTTCAATAACAATTTCGCATACATTGAGTACTGCAGGTAGAGCCGTATGATGAAAACGTCTGTTGGTATGTGATTCATAACACATGCTTTCGTTTTCTCCGGACAAAATCTGCAGACCGAACATACCAAAGGTTGGCGTCAGACGGCGCTGCATCTATCAGTGTTCCCCTTGTCGCGCCAGCTTGCGGAAACGGGGCTTAAAATGGATCTTGTACAATGATAAGAATCGCGCGAATCGCACTCGCACTAGGGCTGCTTACTTCTGCCAGCTCACTTGCCTATGCCTCCGGGTTGGTAATGAACGACAACGAACTGCGCAACGATCTGGCGTGGCTCTCCGACCGCGGTGTTATTCATCTCAGCCTGTCGACCTGGCCGTTAAGTCAGGAAGAGATTAATCGGGCACTAAAGAAAGCAAAATCCTCTTATTCATCCGAACAGGTGGTTCTGGCGCGAATCGACCAGCGCCTCGACTCTTTGAAAGCTGATTTTCGGGTCAGCGGCTATACCTCAACGGATAAGCCCGGCACCCCGCAGGGATTTGGTCAGAATCAGCCTGCTGACAGCTCTTTATCGTTAGCCTTCAATAACAGCGGCGAGTGGTGGGATGTTCACCTGCAGGGAAACGTTGAGGGCGACGAACGCATCAGCAATGGTTCACGTTTTAATGCTAACGGCGCCTACGGGGCGGTTAAGTTCTGGAACCAGTGGCTTTCCTTTGGACAGATGCCGCAGTGGTGGGGGCCAGGTTACGAAGGCAGCCTGATTCGCGGTGATGCAGCCCGTCCGATGACCGGCTTTTTGATGCAGCGTGCTGAACAGGCCGCGCCAGAAACCTGGTGGCTGCGCTGGATCGGCCCATGGCAGTATCAGATCTCCGCCAGCCAGATGAATCAATATACCGCCGTACCGCATACCAAGATTATCGGTGGTCGTCTGACTTTTTCCCCCTTCCAGTCACTTGAGCTTGGCGCATCGCGCATTATGCAGTGGGGAGGGGGGGGAAGACCCGAGTCGTTTAGTAATTTTTGGGACGGCCTGACGGGTAAAGATAATACCGAAGCAAACGATCCTAATGAGCCAGGCAACCAGCTTGCTGGTTTTGACTTTAAGTTGAAACTGGAACCAACGCTGGGCCTGCCGATCAGCTTATACGGTCAAATGATTGGCGAAGATGAGTCCGGCTTTTTACCTTCAGCGAATATGTTCCTTGGCGGAGTCGAAGGCCACCACGGTTGGGGTAAAGATGCCATCAACTGGTATCTGGAAGCCCACGATACTCGATCGAACATGAGCCGAACCAACTATAGCTATACGCACCATATCTATAAAGATGGCTACTACCAGCAAGGCTACTCACTTGGTGATGCAATGGGAGGCGATGGTCAACTCTTCGCAGGTAAAATTGAACTGGTGACAGAGGATAATCAGCGCTGGAGCGCGCGTTTAGCGTATGCGAAGGTTAACCCAGAAAATCAGTCAATCAACAAGGCGTTTCCTCACTCAGACACATTAAAAGGTGTGCAACTGGGCTGGAGTGGCGATGTGTACAAATCGGTACGACTGAACACTTCTCTCTGGTATACCGATGCGAACCATAATGATAGCGATGATGTAGGCGCAAGCGCCGGGATTGAAATTCCCTTTAATTTATAGCCTTAACACAGCTTCTGGAAATAGACTGTTGTTTGGGGATTAGAAACTTTTGGTTTACTGATGATGTGACATTATGAAGAAAAAAATTGTTAGATTTTCGGCATTGGCATTAGCAATAGGTTTTTTATCAGGCTGTACCATTGTGCCCGGGCAGGGATTAAATAGCCTGCGTAAAAACGTTGTTGAACTGCCGGATAGCGATTACGATCTGGATAAACTTGTTAATGTATACCCTATGACTCCGGGCTTGGTAGACCAACTTCGCCCAGAAAAGATACTAGCTCGTCCTAATCCTCAATTAGATAATTTGCTCAAAAGTTATGAGTATCGTATTGGCGTGGGCGATGTGCTTATGGTAACGGTCTGGGATCACCCTGAATTAACTACTCCTGCAGGCCAATATCGTAGCGCGAGTGATACGGGGAACTGGGTAAATTCTGATGGGACGATTTTCTATCCTTATATTGGAAAAGTATTAGTAGCTGGAAAAACATTGAGCCAAGTGCGACAGGATATAGCGAATAGACTTACAACATATATCGAAAGCCCACAAGTTGATGTAAGTATAGCAGCCTTCCGGTCTCAGAAAGTATATGTAACAGGTGAGGTTACAAATTCTGGGAAACAAGCAATTACAAACATTCCATTAACGGTAATGGATGCTATCAATGCTGCTGGTGGACTTGCCCCTGATGCAGATTGGCGTAACGTTGTACTTACCCATAATGGGAAAGATAAAAAAATCTCACTCTATGCATTAATGCAAAAAGGAGATTTAACTCAAAACCATTTATTATTCCCAGGCGATATTTTGTTTATCCCACGAAATGACGAACTCAAAGTATTTGTGATGGGTGAGGTAGGAAAACAAAGCACGCTTAAAATGGACCGAAGCGGAATGACACTCGCAGAAGCCATAGGGAACTCTGAAGGTATTTCACAATCAATGAGTGATGCTACTGGAATTTTTGTGATTCGCCAATTACAAGGTGATAAGAAAGGTAAAATCGCGAATATATATCAGCTAAATGCACAAGATGCTTCAGCTATGGTTTTAGGTACCGAGTTTCAATTAGAACCCTATGATATTGTTTATGTAACAACTGCACCTCTGGTTCGTTGGAACAGAGTTATATCCCAGTTGGTCCCAACGATCACTGGTGTACATGATATGACAGAAACCGTCCGCTATATTAAGACATGGCCATAAAATTATGTTCAATTCAATTCTTGTTGTTTGCACTGGGAATATTTGTCGTTCTCCGATAGGGGAACGATTATTAAGGAAGTATTTACCTTCGAAAAAAATTGATTCAGCAGGCACTGGCGCGTTAGTAGGTCATGAGGCTGATGCGAGTGCTATTGAAATAGCTAGAATGCATGATTTATCCCTTGAAGGTCATAAAGGTCAGCAATTTACATCTTCATTAGCAAGGAAATATGATCTTATCCTCGTTATGGAAAAATCGCATATTGAACAAATAGGTAAGATTGCTCCAGAGGCAAGAGGTAAGACTATGTTATTCGGTCATTGGATTGATCAGAAGGAAATACCAGACCCATACCGTAAAAGCGAAGAAGCATTCGCTTTGGTATATCAATTGATTGAACAAGCTGGGCAATTATGGGCTAAGAAACTAGTTGTATAATTATTAGGAATAAGTCATGTCACTAACTTCGTATAAAAAAACAGAAAAAGATAATGATGAAATTGATATTGGTCGGCTTATAGGTGAGTTGATTGATCATCGAAAGTTGATTATTGCAATTACATCTTTATTTACTCTTGTTGCACTTATCTATGCCCTATTTGCCACTCCAGTTTATCAAGCTGATGCATTAATACAGGTAGAGCAAAGGCAAGGCAATGCCATTCTAAACAGTCTTAGTCAAGTTCTGCCTAATACTCAACCACAATCACAACCAGAAATCACTCTTCTCCAGTCAAGGATGATATTGGGAAAAACCGTAGACGATTTAAACTTGCAGGCCAGGATCAAACAGGATTACTTTCCTGTTTTTGGTCGTGGCTGGGCAAGATTAACCGGAGAAAGTGAAGGTTCCCTCTCAATTTCAAGATTATATTTGTTTTCTGATAGCAAAAAAATACCTAAGATAGAAGTCGTAATTAATGATAAAGATAATTACACGGTTATTGGTGATGGCTATGAAATAAAAGGTAAAAAAGGTGAACTGGTTGAAGGAAAAGGATTATCTCTTAAAATTGATGATTTCAAGGCCCAACCGGGTACCAAGTTTATTGTATCTTATGTAAGTCGCTTGCAAGCGATCACGGATCTACAAGAATCATTGGAGGTACTTGAAGAGGGCAAAAATACTGGCATGCTAACAGTATCATTTGTTGGCGAGAATCCAGATAAAATTACTGCTATCATTGATAGCATTAGTAATAATTACTTAGCGCAGAATATATCCAGGCAAGCAGCCCAAGATGCAAAGAGTTTAGATTTTCTTAATCAGCAACTACCTCAAGTACGTAATGATTTAGACATAGCAGAGGATAAGTTAAATGCTTATAGAAGACAAAATGATTCAGTTGATCTATCCTTAGAAGCAAAATCTGTACTTGATCAGATTGTAAATGTTGATAACCAGTTAAACGAATTAACATTCAGGGAATCTGAGGTATCGCAGTTATATACTAAAGAGCATCCAACTTATAAAGCATTGATGGAAAAACGAAAAGTTTTACAGGATGAAAAGGTAAAACTTAATAAAAGAGTTACCTCAATGCCTGAAACTCAGCAGGAGGTTTTACGTTTAAGTAGAGATGTAGATTCAGGTCGAGCTGTATATATGCAACTACTCAACCGACAGCAAGAACTAAGTATCTCGAAATCGAGCGCAATAGGTAATGTACGGATTATAGATAGTGCAGTAAGCCAACCAGATCCAATTAAGCCGAAGAAAGCTTTGGTGGTCCTAATCGGTATCATTGTAGGGATATTTATTTCTGCGATTATTGTGATGTTTAGGGTGTTTTTACGGCGTGGGATTGAATCACCAGAACAGCTCGAGGAGTTAGGCATAAATGTATATGCTAGTATACCTGTCTCTGAAACATTCACGAAAAACATAAGCCAGAAAAAAAATTGGCGCGGGAAAAAGCAGGAAAAAATTCAGGGACTTCTTGCTATTGAAAATCCTGCTGATTTAGCAATTGAGGCTATTAGAGGATTAAGAACAAGTTTGCATTTTGCAATGCTTGAAGCACAGAATAATATTCTGATGATATCAGGTGCAAGTCCCAACGCAGGTAAAACTTTCGTAAGTTCTAATCTTGCGAAGATTATTTCTCAGGCTGATAAATCTGTATTATTTATTGATGCAGATATGAGGAAAGGTCATACCCATAAATTATTTTCGACGAATAATGAAAATGGTTTGTCTGAGTATTTATCTGGTATGTCACAAATCACCCAGGTAGTCAAAAAAATACCAGCCATTGGATTCGACTATATATCTAGAGGAATGGTGCCGCCAAACCCCGCAGAATTATTAATGCATCATCGTTTTCAGGAGTTGCTGAGTTGGGCCGCGAAAAATTATGATTTGGTTATTGTTGATACACCACCAATTTTAGCGGTTACTGATGCTGCAATTATTGGAGGTTATGTCGGGACAACACTTTTGGTCGCTCGTTTCGAATTAAATACAGCAAAAGAAATAGAAGTTAGTATGAAACGATTTGAGCAAAGTGGAATACATGTCAAAGGATGTATTTTGAATGGTGTTGTGAAGAAAGCCAGTAGTTATTATGGATATGGATATAACCATTATGGCTATTCATATTCTGACAAAAAAGACTAAATCATAGAAAATTAAGCCAATAAAATATTTATTGGCTTAAACATTATAGGTTTAAAGTATGATCCTTCGAACAGAGAGGAAGGTATGACACTTCTTGCGAGAAACCTTATCGTCAGCGCCGCTCTTGCCTTTTCAGATTTGTTAAGTTTTACAATATCGCTTTATATAGCATTAGCTATTTTAACAACAAATCAGAGCGTTGATTTATATAGCTCTGCACAAATTGAAGAGTGGACAGTTTTACATTGGCTACTCGCTATCTGTTGCGTTGGTTGGTATGCAATTAGGTTAAGACATTATTTTTATCGAAAAACATTTTGGTTTGAGCTTAAGGAAATATTAAGAACTTTAGTAATATTTGCTGTGATTGAAATTGCAGTTGTAGCATTTACAACTTGGTCAATATCACGTTATTTGTGGATACTGACTTGGTTGTTAATAATCATACTAGTACCAGTTTCACGTATGCTTACTAAGCATATTTTAAATTTCTTTGGATTATGGCGAAGGCCAACATGGATTATAGGTAGTGGTTCTAATGCAAAAGAAGCGTACAAAGCAATAAATAGTGAAGGTAATCTTGGGCTTGAAATTGTAGGGTTTATCTCTACAGAAGCGCATGACACACTGGAGAGTAATATTGATGGTGTGCCAGTTATTATTAATGATCAAAATTGGCTAAGTACAATTGATAAAAAAACGCAGTTTATAGTTGCTGTTGAATCAGCACAAAGTGATATCAGAAATGCGTGGTTACGCAACTTCATGATTAAAGGGTATCGATATGTTTCAGTAATACCAACCTTACGAGGAATGCCATTAGATAGCACTGATATGTCATTCATTTTTAGCCACGAAGTAATGATTTTCCGAGTACAGCAAAACTTAGCTAAATGGTCTTCACGAATAATCAAACGGCTTTTTGATGTTATTGGTGCAACGCTAATTATAATAATAATATCACCACTTCTGCTGTATATTAGTAAAAAAGTTAAGCAAGACGGAGGGGCGGCAATTTATGGACATGAAAGAATTGGTAAAGATGGTAAGCCATTTAAATGTCTGAAGTTTCGCTCTATGGTCACAAACTCTAAAGAGGTTTTAGAAGAATTGTTGGCTAATAATCCTGATGCAAAAGCAGAATGGGATGAAACATTTAAATTGAAGAATGATCCTCGTATTACAAAAATAGGTCATTTTTTGCGAAAAACAAGTTTAGATGAATTACCTCAATTATTTAATGTTCTCAAAGGAGAAATGAGTTTAGTTGGGCCTCGTCCTATAATTACAGCTGAATTGGAAAGATATAATGAAGAGGTCGATTATTATTTATTAAGCAAACCGGGTATGACAGGATTGTGGCAAGTTAGTGGTAGAAGTGACGTTGATTATGAAACAAGGGTCTATCTGGATGCTTGGTATGTAAAGAATTGGTCAATGTGGAACGATATTGCAATTCTCTTTAAAACAATTGGTGTGGTTATAAAAAAAGATGGCGCATATTAATGTTTTAAGGAGTGCTACCATGAAAATAATTATCGTCAACTCGTTATATTATCCTTATAAGTTTGGTGGGGCGGAAGTTTCTGTGCAGTTACTTGCAGAAGGTTTAGTCGCCAGAGGCATTACAGTTAAGGTAATAACTTTAAATAATAAAAAGGAAATAGAACGTTTCAATCATAACGGAGTAGAGGTGGTATCCTTCCCTCTCCGTAACATTTATTGGCCGTTTGATAAAACAAATTATACTAAGATAAAAAAAGCGATTTGGCATGTAAGAGATTATTTAAAAAATCCTATCGTTGAAATGGTTCAAAAAGAAATCTCAAATGACAACCCAGATATTATACATACAAATAACCTTGCTGGCTTTTCAGTTGGTATCTGGGATATAGCTGAAGATATTAAATCTCCACTGATCCATACAACGCGTGATTATTACTTATTCCATCCTAACTCTACACTTTTTAAAAATGGAGTGAATATGGACATAAATAATAGCTTCGTTAAGTCATACTCATGGTATAAAAAGAAGAAGAGCCAAAAAATAGATGCAATGGTTGGCATCAGTAAATACATTAGTGATTTACATAAGGAAAATGGTTTTGCGGGTAAAGCAACGCATACACATATATATAATCCAATAGAAAAAGTAAATATTAGAAAAAAAGCTTGCAATAAGCTAACTATTGGCTTTTTGGGCAGATTAACAACCGAAAAAGGATTTGATGTCTTTATTGAGTATGCAGTCAAGTATAAAAATAATTTTAACTTTATTGCAGCAGGCGATTTTGCATCCACTAGTAATTCTGATGTTTTGAGGAAGGATGCAATTAATTGTGGCATTGTGTTAAAAGGATTTATACCTATTGATGAACTTTTTTCTGAAGTGGATGTGCTTCTCCTTCCTACAAAATGGAACGAACCTTTCGGTCGTGTTGTTGCAGAAGCCGCTGTTAGTGGGATTCCAGTGTTCGCCAATTTAACTGGCGGAATTAAAGAGATATCCGAAAAATTCCCATGGGTTAAAGATATCAGAGACTTTAATGCAGAAAGTATTAATTTATTATTTAAAGGTACCATTCATGAAGTGTCAAATCCATTTGATAAAAGCAAAATAACTGATGAATATTTAAGCCTTTATAGTAAGGTATTAAAAGAACAATAAGTATATTTTTAAAGATGGAGGATAAATGCGTAGAATATTAATGGATATGAGATGGGAAGGGACTGGTGGAATAGGGACTTTTGCAAAGGAAATCAATAGAATTAATCGTTATGAGACGCCTGGTTTTTCTGGCAAGCCTTATTCACCTTTTGATCCTATAAAAACAGCGCTTAGGTTAATAAAGAAAAAAAACAGTGTTGTTTTCTTCCCAGGATTTTTACCACCTCTTTTTTCATTAGAACCATACGTATTTACTATACATGATTTAAACCATTTAGATCGCCAAGATAACTCAAGTTTTTTTAAAAAAGCTTTTTATAATCTCATCATTAAGCGCGGTTGTTCAAAATCGAAATTCATTTTTACTGTTTCAGAATTCTCTAAATCAAGAATAGTACAGTGGTCAGGGCAAGATCCATCAAAAATAATCAACGTTGGTAACGGTGTTGCTGAATGCTTTACACCGGAAGGTGATAAGAAAAATTTCGGGTTTAAATACTTGCTGTGCGTGAGTAATCGGAAAACACATAAAAATGAATATAATACTATTTTAGCGTTCAAGAAGTCCGGGTTATATAATGAATATAAACTGGTGTTTACTGGATCTCCAAATGAAACTATTTCAGATTTTATAGAACATCATGGCTTGACGGAATCCGTCCATTTCACTGGGTATTTAAAGGATGATGAACTACCGCTTTTATACAGAGGAGCAGCAGCATTAGTATTTGTTTCTTTTTATGAAGGGTTTGGATTACCAGTGATAGAAGCCATGGCAAGTGGTATCCCAGTGGTAACGTCAAGGACAACTTCTTTGGGTGAGGTGGCAGGTGATGCTGCGTTATTGGTTGACCCAGAAAATATAAATGAAATTGCGGATGCTATAAATCAGATTATTTTAGATAATAATTGTCGGCAGCAACTTATAAATAAAGGATTAATGCAGGCAAGAAAGTTTACGTGGGAAGAAGTTGCACGAAAAGTTGATAATCATCTCCGACGCATTAAATGATTTAAAAAAACATATACTTAATCATAGTATTCTTTACTAGTTGTAAAACATATAATGGCAATATTAGATTCACATGTCGTAATTGATGTATGTTTTATTATACTTATGATGTATATTTCTGGTTAAAATGATATGAAGCGATCCTTCATTATCAATGTATTGAGGTTATTCATGAGCAAGGATTTAAATGTTGGAATTGTCGCGGATTGGCTTGTGACTTATGCGGGCTCAGAGAAAGTAATAAAAGAGTTTATAGAATTATATCCTAACGCTAGCTTATATTCAGTAGTTGATTATTTATCAGAAAGCGATCGACCATTATTTAATGGTAAAAGGGCAACCACAACGTTTATACAGAATATGCCTTTTGCTAAGAAAAGATATCAAAAATATCTACCGTTAATGCCATTAGCAATTGAACAACTTGATGTTTCCAAACATGACATAGTTTTGTCCAGCAGTCATGCTGTATCCAAAGGAGTTTTGACGGGGCCTGATCAACTCCATATTAGCTATGTTCATTCTCCTATACGATATGCTTGGGATTTACAACATCAGTATTTGAAAGAGGCTGGAATGGATTCTGGAGTTAAAGGATTATTAGCAAAATGGCTATTGCATAAAATTAGGATATGGGATCATCGTACTTCCAATGGAGTTGATCATTTTATTGCAAACTCCAAATTTATTGCACGAAGAATAAAAAAAGTTTATGGACGGGAAGCTGATGTAATATATCCACCTGTTGATGTGGAGCGCTTTTCATTATGTGAGTGCAAAGATGATTATTATTTTACAGCCTCCAGAATGGTTCCCTATAAGCGAATGGATCTTATTGTCGAAGCCTTTAGCCATATGCCTGATAAAAAGCTAGTTGTTATTGGTGATGGTTCTGAAATGGATAAAATCAAGTCTAAAGCTACAAAAAATATTGAAATTTTAGGATATCAGCCTAATTCAGTAATGCAAGAACATATGAGGCAAGCGAAAGCTTTTGTTTTCGCTGCTGAAGAAGATTTTGGCATTACCCCTGTAGAGGCTCAAGCCTGTGGAACTCCAGTTATTGCCTTTGGTAAAGGTGGGGCACTTGAAACGGTCAAAAGTAATGTAACAGGCATACTTTTTGAGAGACAAGAAATCTCATCTATTATTGATGCTGTAAACAAATTTGAACTTAATCAAGATAGAATCTCATATATGGAATGTAGATTGAATGCTGAAAAATTTTCTGTGCCAAGATTCCAAAACGAAATCTCAGCTTATATCTCTGAAAAATACAAGTTATTTGAAGATTTCAGAAATAAATAATTTATGCTTTATATAGAGATAGTATTATGAATGAGGCAATAAAAGCTATTGAATACGAAACCATTAACACTAGAAACTATACATCCGTAAAATTACTTATATTCATTATCGCACTTTCTTGTCAATTAACAGACATTACGATCGGCCCTGTGAAGTTTTGGGAGCTTCTGGCAATAATTTTTTTTCCATTCTTTATAAGGCGTGTTGAAAAAAAAATGCTATGGTTTTTACTTGCATTTACTATTCTTCTTTTGCTATCAATATTCAAAGGTATGATTAGTTCAATTCATTATGAGTACTTCTCTACCTTGAAAAGCAAGTATAGTATTTCTCTGGTGCGTTACGTAGAACTTATATTATGCTTAATAGTAGCGTTAATACCGTTCAATTTGATAAAAAATAAAAGTTTAGACTTTGATTATATCGTTAAAAAGTTTCTCACTTATAATGTATTTCTCACGATCATTATACTCCTTCTTTATGCCATTGATATTGTCTTGAAAACTTCACTGGTATCGTATGGTAGTACTTTTAGATTGAGAGGGTTTTACGTCGAAGGTGGCCCATATGGGCTTTACATAGCAACTTTGATTTTTCTCGAACTAACATTTTATAAAAGAAAAATAATTACAACTTTCTTTCTTATTGCACTATTATTAACGCAGTCTAAAGCTGGCTTTGTTGCTTTCTTTGTTTTTTTATTTTTTATACTTTTCCAAAATAATAGATTTTTAAGTGGCTTTTTGAATCCCAAGAATATATTTCGTTTTTTTATGACGATTTTAATAGTAGTTTTAATTGGGGTTGGTGCCACTTATAAGATTGCTAACAATTATTATCAAGATATACAGAACATTGATGAAGAAATTAAGGGCAGAGAAAATGATTCATCATTAGTAATGGGTAGGATTGCTGCCACGGATATTGGTCCAAGAATTTTACAGGATAATCCATTTTTAGGTGTGGGATTAGGTGCATATTCCTTAGTTCGTAATAATGTGAATTATCGTGGCTCTTTTCCTGTCGTGACAGGATGGGATCTAACTGGATTGGGAGGCTTTTTTAATTTATTAGTAGAAAATGGTGTAATCGGTTTATTGATATTTATTTTTGCAATAAAAAAATATTTTAAGTTGGACAAAATAGGAATATATTTCCTTCTGCTTTTTTGTGTGCCTTTTATTTTCGGTGCTCAGCTTTATATGATTTATCCTTGGTTGTATTTAGGGTTGTATTATGCTTTTAATAAGAGTAGTTAAGCTGGTAAAGAAAATGATTTTATCGATTAATATCGAGAGGGGAAAATGGGCATATCAAGACGACAACTTTTTAACTTTATAGCCCCGCTAGGTACTTTATCTTTTTTGATGCCTGGCACATCGAGGGCTAAAATAGATAACGGCGCAACTCTCTCGAATGAAAAAGATTTAACAAATAGTAAAACTTATCTAGCTAACCGTGTTTCTGTATCGCCGATTGATTTTGGCGCAGTGTCAAATAATGCTGATATAGATCACACAGAAATTATTTTGAGGGTAATTAAATTTGCGGAAAAAAATAATAAAGCTGTTGATTTGAGAGGTGGGCCATGGAGGATTACTCGTGCACTAGATTTTACAAATATTAAACAGATTATTGTTGACTGGACAGGACGATTAATAGTAAATCCTAATTCATTTAAAGACGAAAACGGTTATGTTGTATATATTGGTGTACCAGGCAGTAATGTCAAAAATGGCCGAGCGATATATACCTCTATAGTTGGAGTATTATTAATTATCTCCGAAAACCGTGATGCTACCCTTAATGGTGTATTCATTAAGGGTAACTTTTTGACTATAGATAGCATTAGAGCAATTAATTTTAACGGTACTGGAATTCATATTTCTGCGACTTGGGACTCAACAATCCAAAGTATTTCGGCTGAACGTTGTGGAAATGTTAAGAATTTTCAACTACGGATAGAGCCGGGTGGCGATACTTCGAATTGTTTATTTATTGGAAGGATACAGAGCGAAAGGGCCTACCATAAATGTTTAGAAATTAAGTGCATACGTTCAGTTATTAATACTATCCACGCCGAGAGAACCTTAATTCAGACAGACGATGATGGCACGAAGCCCTTAATCTCAGGTTTAAAGTATGTAAATGTCTCTATTCAAATTGGAAACTCAACAATTAATCAGATGATATATGACAATGTTTCCGATAAAGTTGCCACGAGTCAGGTTTTTAGTTCTGTAGTAATAAATCTCGATCAATCCTCGATGAGAGATGGTCAATTTAACACCAGCCATGTTGTATCTAATTTCGGTCGTAATTCAGCATTTGAAAATTTTGCTGTATATCAATTTTTCTCTGGTAAAGGAGTTAGAGATTCTAGTTTTAGTAATTTTAAAGTTAAAAAATCTTTTTTGGCTAAATCAAATATAAGAATTATTGGTGGCAACATTAAAAATTTATCTTTAGCGAAAGATACTGAAAATATTTTATTGAATGGTTGCAATATTTCCTCTGTATTATTAGGGGAAAAGATGACCAATATTTTTTTTGCAAATTGCACATTTGCCAAATCAGCCGAGATCAGCGATTCGCCTACTGCAAACTATGATCATTTAAATCTATCTAACCCAGTCATTTTCTCAGACTGTACTTTCAAAGGTCTGGTATCTGGTGTTGATATCACTCCTTTAAGTATCAGAGGTGGTAATATTAGAGAGGTCAATTTAAGGAGTAATTCACGCGTTTATTTTGAAAACGTTTCGATTGGCAGTTTTAGTTATATAGGTAGACCTTTATTTACCACAAGAAATTGTTACATTGAAAAATTGGTTTCATGGTCGCAGCCTTCAAATGATGTTTATCAGCGGGGCATGACCACTGAAATTTCCACTGATGAAGGGATAACTCAATATATCTATAAAAGTCCACAAGTAGGCTGGGTTAAAATTGAATGAATTCAAGATTATAAAAATAATAAACTTGCTAAATATTTTTTTAAAATTACTTCAGGCTACATATTTTCTCATTTTTCTTTCAGTACTTGGGGTAAATTTCTTTCACTTCTTAAAACGATTCCTATCATTGAGTTAAATATTTATGAGCTTAAAAGAGAAGACTGTTAGAGGCGCAAAATGGTCTGCTATTACGACAATTGCAAGTATCGCTATATCATTTCTCCAAATAACTTTGTTAGCCCATATTCTTGCGCCACACCAATTTGGTATACTCACTATATCATTGCTGATTATTATGGTTGCAGATACAATTTCTGATTTCGGAATATCTAATTCAATAATACAGAAAAAAGAAATATCGAATTCAGAGTTAACAACCTTATATTGGATAAACGTGTCATTAGGTATTTTTGTATTTGCTGTCGTTTTTTTATTTAGTAGACAGATCTCTTTGCTATTTAATCAACCTGATGTCAAAGAATTGATTCAAACACTTGCTTTTGCATTTTTAATCATTCCGCATGGACAGCAATTTAGAGCGCTTATGCAAAAGGAGCTTGATTTTACGAAAGTGGGGATCATAGAAACTTTGTCTTTGATCATTGGTTTTACTGTGACTTTAACTTCAGCTTATGTGTACCCATTCGCGATAACGGCGATATGGGGATACCTCTGTATGTCATTATCTCGTACTCTTATGTTTTCTATTGTTGGTAGAAAAATATACAAGCCATCCTTCAGCTTTAAATTACAAGGGATATCATCTAATCTAAAATTTGGTGCTTTTTTAACAGCAGATGCGTTGATTAATCAACTTAATTCAAATATTGCTACTATCGTTCTATCGCGTTCTCTGGGAGCTATAATTGCAGGGGGATATAATCTTGCTAGCAATGTAGCTGTAGTTCCACCGTCTCGCCTTAATCCAATACTGACAAGAGTTCTTTTTCCAGCATTTTCAAAAATACAAAATGATAATGAAAAATTAAAAACTAATTTTTATAAACTTTTGTCATTTGTCGGTTTGATTAACTTTCCGGCATTGTTGGGATTGTTAGTTGTTTCCAATAATTTTGTCCTTACTCTATTCGGTGAAAAATGGATATTCATTACACCCATTTTACAAGTTTTATGTGTCGTTGGGCTTTTACGCTCTATTGGAAATCCTATTGGTGCTTTGCTGATGGCAAAAGCTCGAGTCGATGTTAGTTTTAAATTTAACGTATTTAAATTCTTTCTTTTTATTCCTATGATTTGGTTAGGCGCAAAATTTGGAGGGGGAACTGGTGCCGCGTTAGGTTTTTTATTGGTGCAAGTGATAAACACCTGCTTAAGTTATTTTATACTTATTAAGCCGGTTTTAGGAAGTAGTTATCGTGAATACATCATGAGTATACATCTTCCCTTAAAAATGACGTTACCTACTATGTTAACTGCATGGTTGGCAGGATTGTTTAGTTTATCCGGTTCTCCGCTAATAACATTAGTTATACAAATTATCGTTGGTATAGTGACATTTAGTATGACATTGATTTTCAGCAATAATCAATTTGTTTCCGAAATGAAGTGTTATATTGTTAAAAACCCTAAAATTAGAAAATTTATTAGAGCGTAAATAATATGCATCCTATGATTGCTTTGAAGAAGAAATTAGACGTTATAGAGAAAGTTGTTCCATCAGGGAGTCGTGTTATTTATTTAGATATCCCATTACATCTCAATGTCGGAGATTTGTTAATTTATAAAGGTACTGAACAGTTTTTTCGGGAAAAGAAATATCAAATATTGGCTAGACGTACTGATAAAGGTAGTTTAAAATACGTCCAGTCTTTAAGGAGCCTACCAGAAGATGTTATTATACTTCTGCATGGAGGTGGAAATTTTGGGGATTTATATCCAAAACATCAAATTTTACGTGAAGAAGTAGTCAAGGCGTTTCCAAATAATAAAATCGTTTACCTGCCTCAGACGGTACATTTTAAAGATCAGCAAGCTTTGAACGATTCAGCAAAAATAATACGTAAACATAAAAATTTAACTATCTTTTGTCGTGATCTTAACAGCGAAAAATTGCTTAAAGAGAAGTTTTGCGATAATGTTATTATGTGTCCAGACATGGCTCACTCATTATGGCAAATTTTCCCTAGGCAAAATAAGACTCAAGTTGCTCGCGATACGCTATGGATGTTACGCAAAGATATTGAGAAAACCGATCTATCAGGCCTTAGTGATGCTCCTGAATCTTCTATGTATGAGGATTGGGAAGATATTTGCTCGAATAAGGATCGTTTTATAATGAGAGCTCTTGTCAAAGCTGAACGCATAAATAATATCGCTGGAAGATACATTATCCCTACGTCCCAGCTCTGGGGGAATTATACTGATCAGCTTGTAAAACGTGTCAATGAATACTTCCTTTCTCATAAGATTGTCGTTACTTCAAGGATGCATGGCCATATTTTATGTTGCCTTCTTGATATGCCAACTAAACTTCTCGATAATTCCTATGGGAAAAACTCTACATATTACGATGCTTGGACGCATACCGTTCCTAATTGCGAGTTAGTTAAAGTATGAACAGCATCAATATTCCCACTGTTTCGGTCATCATCCCCGTATACAATGTAAAGGATTATGTTTTACAAGCAATTGACTCTGTTATAAATCAAAAGGTCAAACCCTTTGAAGTTATTATCGTTGATGACGGCTCTACTGATGGTTCTGGCGATATCATTGACGCTAATTATGACCAAATCCCTTTTGTAAAAATTATTCATACAATTAATCAGGGGTTGGGACAAGCACGTAATGAAGGCACAATGTTGGCATCCGGCGAGTTTATCTATTATTTCGATTCAGATGATTTATTAATGCCGGATCTAATAAGTGATTTCATTAAAATCTATAAAGAAAATCCATGCATCGATGTATTTGCATTTTCTGCTGAATCATTTTCTGATGAAAGTACATCAGATGCAAACATTCAAAAAGATAAACTGCCTGTGTATAAACGTACAATCGAAGGCGTATATGATACTGGTTGTAATGCTTTTGTAAAACTATCTCAAAATGGAACTTTTTTTCCTAATGCTTGGCTTTACATTTTCAAAAAAAGCCTTCAAAGCGATAATAATTTATTCTTTAAAAGAATTATTCACGAGGATGAGGAATTTACTCCCCGCTTATTTCTTAAGGCTTCCTTAACAGTTATAACTAATAAGAAGTATTTCAAGCGACGAGTGCGAGCAGGCTCTATAATGCAAACTTCGCGTTCAGAGAAAAATATCATAGGTTATCTTGAGAGTATAAATACTTTGGTGGAACTAAAAAATAATTCAACCGGGTTATGTGAAAAATATCTTAATGTAAGAATTAGACAGAATATTGTACATATCTTTTCAATATTAAAGCAATCTAATATCACTTTAAGCCAATCCACTAATGAGTCACTTGCCAAAGTTCTTAAAGGAAACACTGATTCGTTAGTATTTATAGCTAAGTATAACGTTTTTATTTATAAAGTCGCTAAATACTTCTTAAAAAGAATTGGATTCATTGTATAAAGTCAAATGTTACGATATATAATTGTTGAAACCTTACAATTGTTCATTATGTTATCCCTATTAATGAGTAACACAATTTCAACCTATGCTCTTCAATCATTTTGCGCTAACATATTCATCACATTTAAGCTGCGAACAGTCGCAGTGACCACACCTGACAGGAGTATGTAATGTCCAAGCAACAGATCGGGGTTGTCGGTATGGCAGTGATGGGGCGTAACCTTGCGCTCAACATCGAGAGCCGTGGTTATACCGTCTCCGTTTTCAACCGCTCCCGTGAAAAGACCGAAGAAGTGATTGCCGAGAATCCAGGCAAGAAACTGGTCCCTCATTATACTGTGCAAGAGTTTGTTGAATCACTCGAGACTCCGCGCCGTATCCTGTTAATGGTGAAGGCGGGTGCAGGCACTGACAGTGCCATCGACTCTCTGAAGCCTTACCTGGATAAGGGTGACATCATCATTGATGGTGGTAACACCTTCTTCCAGGATACTATTCGTCGCAATCGCGAACTTTCTGCACAAGGCTATAACTTCATTGGTACCGGTGTGTCCGGCGGTGAAGAGGGCGCGCTTAAAGGTCCTTCTATCATGCCTGGTGGTCAGAAAGAAGCTTATGAACTGGTTGCGCCAATTCTCAAGCAGATTGCCGCTGTTGCAGAAGACGGTGAGCCGTGCGTAACCTATATCGGTGCGGATGGTGCTGGTCATTATGTCAAAATGGTTCACAACGGTATTGAATACGGCGATATGCAGCTGATTGCTGAAGCCTACGCTTTACTGAAAGGTGGCCTTGCGCTTTCTAATGAAGAGCTTGCGCAAACTTTCACTGAATGGAATGAAGGTGAGCTGAGCAGCTATCTGATTGACATCACCAAAGACATCTTCACCAAAAAGGATGAAGAGGGTAAATACCTGGTTGACGTGATCCTTGATGAAGCAGCAAACAAAGGTACCGGTAAATGGACCAGCCAGAGTTCTCTGGATCTGGGCGAACCGCTATCGCTTATCACTGAGTCAGTCTTTGCTCGCTATATCTCCTCCCTGAAAGACCAGCGTGTTGCTGCTTCTAAAGTTCTTACCGGGCCGCAAGCTAAGACTGCTGGTGATAAAGCAGAGTTCATTGAGAAAGTTCGTCGCGCTCTCTATCTGGGCAAAATCGTCTCTTACGCTCAAGGTTTCTCCCAGCTCCGTGCTGCGTCTGATGAATACCACTGGGATCTGAACTACGGCGAGATTGCTAAAATCTTCCGTGCAGGCTGCATCATCCGTGCTCAGTTCCTGCAAAAGATCACTGATGCCTATGAGCAGAATGCGGGTATTGCCAACCTGCTGCTGGCGCCTTACTTCAAGCAGATCGCCGATGATTATCAGCAAGCGCTGCGCGATGTGGTTGCCTACGCTGTGCAGAATGGTATTCCGGTTCCAACCTTCTCTGCGGCTATTGCCTACTACGATAGCTATCGTTCCGCTGTACTGCCTGCTAACCTGATTCAGGCGCAGCGTGATTATTTCGGCGCGCATACATATAAGCGTACTGATAAAGAAGGCGTATTCCATACTGAATGGCTTGATTAATTCGTGATAAAACAGCCTGGCAAGAGCCAGGTTGTTTTTTAATGGGGTAACACGGAATCTAATTTCAGTTTTTATTAGAAAATATAAGATTTATATTCCATCCGAAATTTTTTTAATCTTTCTTCTTTTGCAATTTTGTCAAAATTTGCAAAAGAAGAAGTCATTACTTCCATAACGTCATATTTAATATTTCATTTTATTAAGGATTTTATCATGTTACTTCCTGTAATTATGGCGGGTGGCACCGGTAGCCGCCTGTGGCCGATGTCCCGTGAACTCTATCCAAAACAGTTTCTCCGACTGTACGGGCAGAACTCCATGTTGCAGGAAACCATCTCGCGTCTCTCCGGCCTGGATACCCATGAGCCTATGGTTATCTGCAATGAAGAGCACCGCTTCCTGGTGGCCGAACAGCTGAGACAGCTCGGTAAACTGTCAAAAAATATCATCCTTGAGCCGGTGGGCCGCAACACGGCTCCGGCCATCGCCCTCGCGGCGCTGCAGGCCACGCAGAATGGCGATGACCCGCTGATGCTTGTCCTGGCAGCGGACCATATCATCAATAATCAGCAGGTCTTCCACGACGCCATTCGCGTCGCGGAGCAGTATGCGCAGGCTGACCATCTGGTCACCTTCGGTATCGTTCCGAACACCCCCGAAACCGGCTACGGCTATATCCAGCGCGGCAATGCGCTGGGGGAAGGGGAGCACACGCCTTATCAGGTCGCCCGCTTTGTCGAGAAGCCGGACCTGGAGCGTGCGCAGGTCTATCTGGCCTCCGGAGAATATTACTGGAACAGCGGCATGTTCATGTTCCGGGCGAAAAAGTATCTCTCCGAACTGGCAAAATTCCGCCCGGATATTCTCGAAGTCTGCACGGCTGCGGTCCGCGCCGCCGACAGCGGCAGCGACTTTATCAGCATCCCGCATGAGGTGTTCAGCACCTGTCCCGACGAATCCGTTGACTATGCGGTGATGGAAAAGACCGCCGATGCGGTGGTGGTAGGGCTGGACGCAGACTGGAGCGACGTCGGCTCATGGTCAGCCCTGTGGGACGTCAGCCCGAAAGATGAGCTGGGCAACGTACTGACCGGCGATGCCTGGGTGCACAACAGCCAGAACTGCTACATCAACAGCGACGAAAAACTGGTGGCGGCTATCGGCGTTGAGGACCTGGTGATCGTCAGCACCAAGGATGCGGTGCTGGTGATGAATAAAAACCGCGCCCAGGACGTGAAAAAGGTCGTGGAGTACCTGAAGGCCAACCAGCGCAGCGAATACAAACGACACCGCGAAATCTACCGTCCGTGGGGCCGCAGCGATGTGGTGGTCCAGACGCCGCGCTTCAACGTTAACCGTATCACCGTCAAGCCGGGTGGGGCGTTCTCCATGCAGATGCACCACCACCGCGCCGAGCACTGGGTGATCCTCGCCGGGACGGGGCAGATAACGGTCAACGGCAAACAGTTCCTGCTGACTGAAAATCAGTCGACCTTTATTCCCATTGGTGCCGAGCACTGCCTCGAGAATCCGGGACGTATCCCGCTGGAAGTGCTGGAGATCCAGTCCGGCTCCTACCTGGGCGAAGACGACATTATCCGTATTAAAGACCAGTATGGTCGTTGCTAATTTGTATTTAAGGATTAAATAGATGGCAAAATTAAATTGTTTTAAAGCTTACGATATCCGCGGTGAACTGGGCGAAGAATTAAACGAAGATATCGCCTACCGTATCGGACGCGCCTACGGTGAATTTCTGAAGCCGAAAACGATCGTGGTGGGTGGCGATGTGCGTCTGACCAGCGAGTCGCTGAAGCTGGCGCTGGCCAGAGGCCTGATGGATGCGGGAACGGACGTGCTGGATATTGGTCTGAGCGGGACCGAAGAGATTTACTTCGCCACCTTCCACCTGGGCGTGGACGGCGGGATAGAAGTGACGGCCAGCCATAACCCGATGAACTACAACGGCATGAAGCTGGTGCGTGAAAACGCGAAGCCCATCAGCGGTGACACCGGGCTGCGCGATATCCAGCGCCTGGCGGAAGAGAACCAGTTTGCGCCGGTGGACGCGTCCCGTCGCGGCACCCTGCGTCAGATATCGGTGCTGCAGGAGTACGTGGACCACCTGATGGGCTACGTGAACCTGGCCAGCTTCACCCGTCCGCTGAAGCTGGTGGTGAACTCCGGCAACGGCGCAGCCGGTCACGTGATTGATGAAGTGGAGAAACGTTTTGTGGCGGCAGGCGTGCCGGTGACCTTTATCAAGGTGCATCACCAGCCGGACGGCCACTTCCCGAACGGTATCCCGAACCCGCTGCTGCCGGAGTGCCGGCAGGACACCGCGGATGCGGTGCGCGAGCACGGCGCGGACATGGGTATCGCCTTTGACGGTGACTTCGACCGCTGCTTTATGTTTGATAACGATGCAGAATTTATCGAAGGCTATTATATTGTTGGCCTGCTGGCGGAAGCGTTCCTGCAGAAGCAGCCGGGCGCCCGGATTATTCATGACCCGCGTCTGACGTGGAATACGGTGGATATGGTGACCCGCAGCGGCGGCACGCCGGTGATGTCGAAGACCGGGCACGCGTTCATTAAAGAGCGGATGCGTCAGGAAGATGCGATTTATGGCGGGGAGATGAGCGCACACCACTATTTCCGCGATTTCGCCTACTGCGACAGCGGGATGATACCGTGGCTGCTGGTGGCGGAGCTGCTGTGTCTGAAGAACAGCCCGCTGAAGGCGCTGGTGGCGGACCGGCAGGCGGCGTTCCCGGCGTCGGGGGAAATAAACCGCAAGCTGGAGAATGCGGCGGCGGCAATAGCGCGCATCCGTGAACGCTATGAACCGGATGCCGTCAACGTGGACACCACAGACGGCATCAGTATTGAATATCCGGAGTGGCGTTTTAACCTGCGCAGCTCGAACACCGAGCCGGTAGTGCGTCTCAACGTGGAGTCAAAAGCTGATACCGCGTTGATGAAGGAGAAAACTGCCGAGTTGCTCAATATGTTAAAAGAGGAATCGCTTTGAGTCCGATGTTTTCAGCGATCTATCGCTATCGTGGTTTTATCATTGACAGCGTTAAACGGGACTTCCAGTCTCGTTATCAAACGAGTTTTTTGGGGGGCGCATGGCTGATTTTACAGCCTGTTGCCATGATTTCCGTCTATACGCTGATCTTTTCGGAGCTGATGAGGGCACGTTTGGCCGGTATGGATGGCCCCTTTGCTTACAGCATCTATCTCTGTTCGGGAGTATTGACGTGGGGATTGTTTACCGAAACGCTTAACAATCTCGTCAACGTTTTTTTGTCGAATGCTAATATTCTCAAAAAACTCAGCTTTCCGCGCATCTGTTTGCCAATTATTATCACTGCTTCTGCATTTATTAACTTTTTGATCATATTTGGCCTGTTTGTGCTGTTTCTGCTTATTACCGGTAATTTCCCAGGCTGGATCTTTTTCGAAATTATTCCGGTGTTGATGATACAGATGCTGTTTACTTTGGGCCTGGGCATTATCCTCGGGGTATTGAATGTTTTTGTCCGTGACGTTGGGCAATTTGTTAACATTCTGCTCCAGTTTTGGTTCTGGTTCACTCCCATTGTTTATGTCTCTAAAACTTTACCAGAGTGGGTTTCGGGACTGCTGGCGTATAACCCAATGGCAACAATTATAACGTCTTACCAGAATGTGATGTTGTACCATCAAAGCCCTAACTGGATGGCTTTGCTACCGGTAACCATACTATCCCTTATTCTGTTCTTATTTGCCTGGCGCCTGTTTAAGAAACACTCAGCTGATATTGTGGACGAGATTTGATCATGACCATTAAAGTTCAGAACGTCGGCAAGGCGTATAAATATTACTCATCGAAATGGAATCGGGTTATTGAGAAGCTATTACCGGGCAATAAGTCGCGACACAGCAAAAAGTGGGTACTCAAGGATATTAACTTTAACGTTGAACCTGGCGAGTCTATCGGCATCGTCGGGGTTAATGGCGCCGGGAAGAGTACCTTACTAAAATTGTTAACCGGTACGACTCAGCCTACTGAGGGGGCAATTGAAATTCATGGCCGGGTGGCTGCTCTTTTGGAGTTAGGGATGGGTTTTCATCCTGATTTTACCGGTATTCAGAACGTTTATATGTCCGGCTTAATGATGGGTTTAAATCGCGATGATATCGAGCGTTTAATGCCGGAAATCGAGGCCTTTGCTGATATAGGCGACTATATAAACCAGCCGGTACGCATCTATTCGAGCGGTATGCAGATGCGTCTGGCTTTTGCGGTCGCCACTGCTTCCCGTCCGGATATTTTGATCGTTGATGAAGCCTTGTCCGTTGGTGATTCTCGTTTCCAGGCTAAATGTTATGCACGGATTGCTGATTTCAAAAAGCAGGGGACAACCTTACTGCTCGTATCTCATAGCGCCGGTGATATAGTTAAGCATTGCGATCGTGCTATCTTCTTGAAAGATGGTAATATTTGCCTCGATGGCTCCGCGCGTGAAGTGACCAACCGCTATCTTGATGAGTTATTCGGTAAAGCGGACAAGAATGCTGCGCAAGTGGCTAAAAAACCAAAAAATAGTGACAGCGGCGTCCATATGTCACTTGCTGAGGTTGCTGACGTTTTCCATACCCGCCCAGGCTATCGACCTGAAGAATATCGTTGGGGACAGGGGGGCGCAAAGATCATTGATTATCATATCCAAAGCTCCGGGATAGATTATCCACCGTCACTGACTGGAAACCAGCAGACTGACTTCATGATGAAAGTTGTCTTTGAATATGATTTTGACTGCGTAGTGCCTGGTTTGTTAATCAAGACTTTGGATGGTTTATTTCTCTATGGTACCAATTCCTTCCTGGCCTCGGAAGGTCGGGAAAATATTTCGGTATCACGTGGAGACGTTCGGGTATTTAAATTCAGTTTTCCGGTTGATTTAAATAGTGGTGACTATCTTCTGTCGTTTGGCATTTCAGAGGGAAGCCCGCAAACCGATATGACACCGCTCGATCGTCGCTATGACTCCATCATTTTGCATGTAACTAAGAGCATGGATTTCTGGGGTGTGATTGACCTGAAGTCGACGTTCAATAGTTACCAATGAAGATGAGAAAAAATATTCCATGACTACTAATACACATAAATTGGTTAGCGAATTACCTGAGATTTATCAGACTATTTTTGGGCATCCTGAGTGGGATGGTGATGCTGCACGCGACTGTAATGAACGGCTCGCGCTAATTAGTGAAGAATATGACACCTTGTCCAGAGAGTTAGGCAGGCCACTGCGGGTTCTCGATCTGGGCTGTGCGCAGGGATTCTTCAGTTTAAGTCTGGCAAGCAAGGGCGCCAGCGTATTAGGTATCGACTTTCTACAGCAGAACATTGATGTTTGCCAGGCGCTTGCTGAAGAAAACCCACATTGTGATGTTAGATTTCAAGTCGGGCGCATCGAAGACATTATCAGCACGCTGGAAGAAAACCAGTTCGATCTTGCCATTGGGCTAAGTGTTTTTCACCACATAGTTCATCTGCATGGGATTGCGGAAGTCAGAACGCTGCTAGAGCGATTGGCAAACCTGACGCAGGCGATGATTCTCGAACTCGCTGTTAAAGAGGAACCGCTGTATTGGGGGGAATCCCAGCCAGAAGATCCGCGTGAGCTTATTGAACAGTGTGCTTTCTATCGATTGATTGGAAGATTTGACACTCATCTGTCTAATATTTCACGTCCGATGTATATTATCAGTAACCACAGGGTTATTCTTCCGGAATTTAATCAGCCTTTTACTTCATGGCGCGACAGTCCTTACACCGGAGCAGGCTTTGCGCATAAACAGAGCCGTCGCTATTATTTCTCTTCGGAGTTCATATGTAAGTTTTATCGTTTTAGTACAGTAAGTTGCTTACTAACTGATAAGGAGAGCGAGCGTAATCGTACTGAACTCGCCCATGAAGAAGCTTTTCTTAAATCTCCACCATCTGGCTTAAAAGTGCCGGCGTTGTTTACTGCAGGGGGGAATGGAGAAGCGGGATGGTTGGTAATGGAAAAAATTCCCGGAGAGCTGTTAAACGACGTTCTGGCCAGTGAACGGCATATTGTTCGGGAAAAAGTTATTTCCGATCTCCTCGACCAATTAGTTATTTTGGAAGAACATGGTCTATATCATGATGATTTCAGAACATGGAATGTTTTAATTGACGATAATGACAGCGCTCGTTTAATAGATTTTGGTTCGATTGGCGATGTACAACAAGACTGCAGCTGGCCAGTTAATATTTTCCAGTCGTTCATTATTTTTGTAAATGAAATATTTTGTGAAAATAAATCCTGGAGGGGCTTCTGGCGTTCCGCACCATTAAGTCCTTTCCAGTTGCCTGAACCGTATTCAAATTGGTTGACAGCATTCTGGAAACATCCTGTTGGTGAGTGGAGTTTTGCTTTACTCCAACAACTCTTTTCAACCAAAGATGCTCTACCGGCTGCGAGCTCCATTATGGACGCTTCTGATCTATGGATCCGGGCTCAGGAGCCCGTATTGTTGGAAGGTCAAACGCAAATACGCAATACGGATGCGCGGGTTGTCCGTCTCGAGTCGCAAATCAATGAACTCACATCCCTGATAAATATGATGGGTGAGAGTATTCAGACGCTTGAAAAGCGTGAGTATCCGCCACAAGACGTTATCACCGATGCACAGCAGTGTGTCGAGGTTGAGTCGAGTCAAACTGTGGATTCTGAAGAGGTTATGCAACTCCATACTCAGCTCAATGATGCGCGACAAGAAGCAGAGAATCTCCGCCATGAAATCGCTAAAATCCATAATAGCCGCTCATGGAAAATGACGAAGTGGTATCGTTATGCTGGCATGCAGTACTATTTACTTCGCCAGTATGGCTTCAGGCAGCGTTGTAAGCATTTACTTAAACGAGTACTTGGCAAAATATTCATTTTTCTGCGTGCACATCCACGGCTAAAGCAGAGAGCTATCAATCTACTGCATAAAGTTGGAATTTATGACTTTGCTTATCGTATGCATCGTCGTATGAATCCTGGTTCACATAACTCTTATCCAAACGACCCACAATACCAGGCGCAGACTGAAAAGCAGATCTTACATCCAGAGTTATTGCCTCCGGAAGTTAACTCAATTTTTAGCGAGCTTAAAAACAAAAGATAAGGTGAGTTACTTGCATATTTTGATTGACGTACAAGGATATCAATCGGAAAGTAAATTCCGTGGAGTTGGTCGCAGCACCTATGAAATGAGTCGTGCGATCATAAAAAATGCTGGCCAGCATCGAGTAAGCATTTTAATGAATGGCATGTATTCGATTGATAGTATAAATGAAATTAAAAAAAGCTGGGGTGATATATTACCGCAGGAAGAAATGTTTATTTTTTCAGCTGCTGGCCCTACAGCTCTTCGCGACTGTGAAAACCATCCCCGGAGTGTTGCCGCCACACTAGCTCGTGAACTTGCTATTGCTAATATCAATCCCGACGTTGTTTTTATTATTAATTTCTACGAAGGTTTTGACGATAGTTATACCGTCTCAATTCCTCAAACTACAGTACCATGGAAAACAGTTTGTGTTTGTCACGATCTAATTCCGTTACTGAATAAAGAACGCTATCTGGGCGAACCAAACTTCCGTCAGTATTATTATGATAAACTAGCTCAATACGAAAGGGCGGACGCTATTTTTGCTATTTCCAGATCATCCATGCAGGAAGTTATCGATTACACATCGATTCCGGCAGAAAAAATTATTAATATTTCATCTGGAGTAAGCGATTCATTTAAAATTAAAGATTATACTCACGATGAAATCAAAGACTTACGTAATAAATATCATCTTCCTCAAGAGTTTATTCTTTCTTTGGCAATGATAGAGCCACGTAAAAATATTGAAGCGCTGATTCATGCATATAGTTTATTACCGCATGCCCTGCAACAGAGTTATCCCTTAGTTTTAGCCTATAAAATTAGCACCGATGAAAAGGCAAGGCTGTACCGAGTTGCAGAGAACTATGGTTTATCTCGTAATCAGCTTATTTTTACAGGCTTCTTAAACGATAGTGACCTTATCGCACTTTACAATTTGTGCAAAATTTTCGTTTTCCCCTCTATACATGAAGGGTTTGGCCTGCCGCCACTAGAAGCTATGCGTTGTGGTGCAGCTACGCTGGGTTCAAATGTGACCAGCTTACCCGAGGTCATCGGTATGGAAGAGGCTTTATTTAATCCTCTGGATGTCCCCGACATTTGCCGTGTTATGCAAAGGGCCTTGACTGACAGTGAGTTCTACTCAGCATTAAAAGCTCATGCTCCGGCGCAGGCGGCAAAGTTCACATGGGATCACACCGCGCAGCTCGCGTTAAAGGGATTTGAGAGGCTTGTAGATAAGGCTTCCGCATCAGAACCTCTGGATATCACAAGCTTCACCGCACACACCATTAATAGAATTAAAAATATTGCAGAATTAAGTGAAACCGAACGCTTACAGACAGCCTGGGCGATTGCTCGTAATAGCTTTGCTACACATCAGCGCAAGCTGCTGGTTGATATTTCTGTTCTTGTTGAGCATGATGCGAAAACGGGAATTCAACGGGTTTCTCGCAGTATACTTAGTGAATTACTGAAATCTGGCGTTGCTGGTTATACTGTCAGTGCGGTTTATTATCGACCGGGTGAATGCTATCGCTATGCCAACGAATACCTGAATACCCATTTTAACGGGGCGTTCGGGCCTGATGTACCTGTACTGTTTACCAAAGATGATATTCTGGTTGCTACCGATCTAACTGCCCATCTGTTTCCTGAGCTTACTGTCCAGCTGGATTTTATTCGTCTATCCGGTGCCAAGGTTTGTTTTGTTGTGCATGACATTTTGCCTCTGAGAAGACCGGAGTGGAGCGATGAGGGAATGCAACGCGTGTTCCCCATTTGGTTATCTTGCATTGCGCAGCACGCTGACCGCTTGATTTGTGTATCAGCAAGCGTTGCAGAGGATGTAAAAGCCTGGATTGCGGAAAACAGCCATTGGGTGAAACCGAACCCGCTGCTGACCGTCAGCAACTTCCATCTGGGAGCCGACCTCGATGCCAGCGTACCGTCCACTGGCATGCCGGATAATGCCCAGGCGCTGTTAGCAGCGATGGCCGCGGCTCCATCATTTATCATGGTGGGCACGATGGAACCACGCAAAGGACATGCGCAGACGCTAGCGGCATTTGAAGAATTGTGGTTACAGGGCAAGAACTACAATCTGTTTATCATTGGTAAACAGGGGTGGCATGTTGATGATTTATGTGAACGTTTACGTCACCATCCACAGCTAAATAAAAAACTATTTTGGCTACAAAACATTAGCGATGAGTTCCTTACGAAGTTGTATTCTCAGTCTAGTGCGTTAATCTTCGCATCTCTCGGAGAAGGCTTTGGCCTGCCGTTGATTGAAGCGGCGCAGAAAAAGCTGCCAGTGATTATTCGCGACATTCCGGTGTTTAAAGAGATTGCTCAGGAACATGCGTGGTATTTCTCCGGTGAAGCGCCGGCCGACATCGCGAAGGCCGTCGAAGACTGGTTAGCCCTGTATGAGCAAAACGCGCATCCTCGTTCCGAAAATATCAACTGGTTAACCTGGAAACAGAGCGCGGAATTTCTCCTGAAAAACCTGCCGATTATCGCGCCAGCCGCGAAGCAATAATCGCTATCAACAGGGCTACTCCGGTGGCCCTTGTGATGAGTTCGTTATGAAAATTATTTTTGCTACTGAGCCAATTAAATACCCGTTAACGGGCATCGGTCGGTATTCCCTGGAGCTGGTTAAGCGGCTGGCGGTCGCCCGCGAAATCGAAGAGCTGAAGCTGTTTCACGGCGCGTCGTTTATCGATCAGATCCCCCAGGTGGAGAATAAAAGCGATACCAAAGCCAGCAATCATGGTCGTTTGTCGGCGTTTCTGCGCCGCCAGCCGCTGCTGATTGAGGCGTATCGCCTGCTGCACCCGCGGCGCCAGGCGTGGGCATTGCGCGACTATAGAGATTATATCTACCATGGTCCCAATTTTTACCTGCCGCATCGCCTGGAACGCGCGGTGACCACGTTTCATGACATCTCCATTTTTACCTGCCCGGAATATCATCCAAAAGATCGGGTTCGCTATATGGAGAAGTCCCTGCATGAGAGCCTGGATTCGGCAAAGCTGATCCTGACCGTCTCTGACTTCTCGCGCAGTGAAATTATCCGCCTGTTCAACTATCCGGCGGATCGGATCGTCACCACCAAGCTGGCCTGCAGCAGCGACTATATTCCTCGCAGCCCGGCGGAGTGCCTGCCGGTCCTGCAGAAATATCAGCTGGCGTGGCAGGGGTATGCGTTATATATCGGCACCATGGAGCCGCGTAAAAATATCCGCGGTCTGCTGCAGGCCTATCAGTTGCTGCCGATGGAGACCCGCATGCGCTACCCGCTGATCCTCAGCGGCTATCGCGGCTGGGAAGATGATGTGCTGTGGCAGTTAGTCGAGCGCGGTACGCGGGAAGGGTGGATTCGTTACCTGGGCTATGTCCCGGATGAGGACCTGCCTTATCTGTACGCGGCGGCCAGAACCTTTGTTTATCCCTCCTTCTATGAGGGATTCGGTTTACCTATTCTTGAAGCGATGTCTTGCGGTGTGCCGGTAGTATGTTCCAATGTCACTTCTTTGCCTGAGGTGGTTGGCGATGCCGGCCTCGTTGCCGATCCTAATGATGTAGACGCGATTAGCGCGCATATTTTGCAGAGCCTGCAGGATGATAGCTGGCGGGAAATCGCCACCGCGCGCGGTCTTGCCCAGGCGAAACAGTTTTCGTGGGAGAACTGTACGACCCAGACCATTAACGCCTATAAATTACTCTAAGGGTGTCAGTTGAGAGTTCTACACGTCTATAAGACCTACTATCCCGATACCTACGGCGGTATTGAGCAGGTCATTTATCAGCTCAGTCAGGGTTGCGCCCGCCGGGGGATCGCAGCCGATGTTTTTACTTTTAGCCCGGACAACGAGACAGGTCCTGTCGCCTACGAAGACCATCGGGTCATTTATAATAAGCAGCTTTTTGAAATTGCCTCCACGCCGTTTTCGTTGAAAGCGTTAAAGCGTTTTAAGCAGATTAAAGATGATTACGACATAATCAACTACCATTTTCCGTTTCCCTTTATGGATATGCTGCATCTCTCGGCGCGGCCTGACGCCAGAACGGTGGTGACCTATCACTCGGATATTGTGAAACAAAAACGGTTGATGAAGTTGTACCAGCCGCTGCAGGAGCGATTCCTCGCCAGCGTAGACTGCATTGTTGCCTCGTCGCCCAACTACGTGGCCTCCAGCCAGACCCTGAAAAAATATCAGGATAAAACGGTGGTGATCCCGTTTGGTCTGGAGCAGCATGACGTGCAGCACGATCCGCAGCGGGTGGCGCACTGGCGGGAAACCGTCGGCGATAACTTCTTCCTCTTCGTCGGCGCTTTCCGCTACTACAAAGGGCTACACATTCTGCTGGATGCCGCCGAGCGTAGCCGGCTGCCAGTGGTGATCGTCGGGGGCGGGCCGCTGGAGGCGGAGGTGCGGCGTGAGGCGCAGCAGCGCGGACTGAGCAATGTGGTGTTTACCGGCATGCTCAACGACGAAGATAAATACATTCTCTTCCAGCTCTGCCGGGGCGTGGTCTTCCCCTCGCATCTACGCTCAGAGGCGTTTGGCATTACGTTACTGGAAGGCGCGCGCTTTGCCAGGCCGCTGATCTCCTGCGAGATCGGCACCGGTACCTCGTTCATTAACCAGGACAAAGTAAATGGCTGCGTGATCCCGCCGAATGACAGTCAGGCGCTGGTGGAGGCGATGAATGAGCTCTGGCATAACGATGAAACCGCCAGCCGCTATGGCGAAAACTCGCGTCGTCGCTTCGAAGAGATGTTTACCGCCGACCATATGATTGACGCGTACATTAATCTTTATACGTCGTTACTCCATGAGAAACCAGGCTCTTGAGGCGAAATCGTCGGGCACGCCACTGTTGATATAAATCCCCTTAAAACATCGAAGGCCAATATGAATGTTCAGGCTTTCGATGTTTTTTGAAGTTATTATCAGGAGGAACTGGATAAAATAAAAATACGAAAATTAATATTCCTAATCACAGCAATGATTATCTTTCAATAAAGAAAAAATTATGCTTACTTTATTTACCCGTTATTTCTCAGTTGGTATTTTAAATACGCTTATCCATTGGGCTGTATTTTACTTGTTGATTATTTTAGGCACAACCCAGGCGATAGCCAATCTGTTGGCATTCTGCGTGGCGGTGACCTTCTCCTTCTTCGTTAACGCTGCCTGGACCTTCAAGGCCAGGGCCACATCACTTCGTTACCTGCTGTATGTTGTTTTTATGGGCGCAGTGGCGATGTTGACCGGTATGACTGCTGACAGTCTTCAGATCCCACCTCTTGCCACCCTTGTCATTTTTTCAGCTATCAGTCTGGTATGTGGTTTTCTCTATTCTAAATTTGTCGTTTTCAGGGAATTGAAATGAAAATATCTCTGGTCGTTCCCGTCCTTAATGAAGAGGACACGATCCCTCTTTTTTATAAATAAGTGCGGTCGAAACTTGAGAACTGGGAAACGGAAATTGTTTTTGTGAACGACGGCAGCAGTGATGCTACCGAAAATATCATCAGCGCCCTGAGTCTCTCCGATCCGTTAGTCAAATTGCTGTCTTTTACCCGGAACTTTGGTAAAGAGCCGGCTCTGTTTGCCGGTCTGGAGCATGCCACAGGCGACGTTGTCATTCCTATCGATGTTGATCTGCAAGATCCCATAGAGGTGATCCCGCTGATGCTGCAGAAGTACCAGCAAGGCGCGGAAATTGTGTTGGCGAAGCGAATCGATCGCCATACGGACGGCTATTTAAAACGTAAGACGGCGGAATGGTTCTATCGCTTACATAATAAAATTAGCTCACCCAAAATTGAAGAGAATGTCGGGGATGGTGATGCTGCAAACTTACTGATTAAGTGTATGATGGTGTTTTTGAGGTGCTTCAGTGGCTTCTGTTTATATCAGCTGTCCCTCCTGTTCAGCTACTGACGGGGTGGTGCGTAACGGTAAAAGTACTGCCGGACATCAGCGCTATCTCTGCTCTCACT
>OGJT01000181.1_pt1 | contig 39277 bp, 43 predicted proteins | sample 1572331 | NCBI WGS metagenome assembly OGJT01 (sample SAMEA2582094, study PRJEB24529) | metagenome | biome: Human gut stool | place: China | collected 2011
GAACCACGCAACCTTATAACGGCGAATCAAAGACCATTGAGGCGGTGTTCGGTCGCTTTCAGCAGCAAGTGCTGCATAAGGATTGGCGTTTCACAGGTCAGAACATTACAGCAAAGAAGATGTCGAGCCGTCCGAATCTTGAATTTATTGAGGAAAATAAAGACTCACTCTATACGCTTGAGGAACTGAAAGATGCTTACGCAAAGGCTACAAAGGAGTGGAACGAGATGCAACACCCTGCATACGGCAAGAGTCGTCAGGAAGCCTACGACAATAGCGTGAATGAGGAAACACAGCAGGTTACTGCACACGATATGGTGGATATGTTCTGGGTAACAGCTAAGCGTATGAGTACCTTCACCGACCAAGGTATCAGCGTGACGATTAAGAAGGAGAAGCGACAATACGAGGTAATGAGCGAACCAGGCGTGCCAGACCACGAGTGGCGCAGACAGCACACTTACGAGCGGTTCGTTGTCAAGTATGATCCTTACGACTTCGGAAGTATCCGCCTCTATAAGAAGGAAGCTGACGGCAGTCTGAGGTTTGAACGAGTAGCAGAGCCTTACGTTGTGATACATCGTGCGATACAAGAGCAGACAGAAGGCGAAGCAGCATTCATCAGACAGGAACAGGCAGCCAATACCACTGACCGCATTGAGCGAACAGTTGCTGGACGTGAGATTGAAAAGGCTCACGGCGTAATGCCAGAGCAGCACGGATTACGTAGTCCAAAGCCTAAGGGAATGACAGCAGCCGAGCGTAGACAGATAGAACATCGTACAGGCATCTATAGCAAGTCGCCAGAAGAGTATAAGATAGGACGGAAGACAAAGCAAGTAAGCCTTGAGGACTGGACAGAGGTTGAGACGGCTGTGGTTGATATGGCAGCAACGGCAGGAAAACTATAAAGAAACCGATGATAAGTCATTCACTTACGCATCAAAAGTGGGTCACTTATACATCAAAAGTGGGTCACTTATGCACTGAAAGTGATAAGGTAATTATAAGCAGCGAGGCAATGCCTCACTGAACCAAGAACAATTAATAAAAAGAACAACGATATGAAACTAACAAAGAACGAAAAAGGACAGATACAGGAGAGCTTGAGACAATACGTCAGCAAGTATCCAAGTCAGAACAAGGCAGCACAGAGTCTCACAGGAACAAGTAGCGCAACTGTGAGCAGCATCTTGCAGGGTAAATGGGAAAATATATCTGATGATATGTGGCGCAACCTCGCATCGCAGTTGGGAACTACTACTGGTACAGACTGGCAAGTAGTTGAAACGAAAGCCTATCAAGAGATGGTGTTCGCAATGAACGATGCTCAAACAGTCAAGAACGTTACGTGGGTAGTTGGTGAAGCAGGCTGCGGAAAGACAACCACAGCTAAACTATATGCCAGCGAGCATAACGAGGTCTTCTATGTCCTCTGCTCTGAAGATATGAAGAAAAGCGACTTCATTCGTGAGATTGCACGCCGTATCGGTCAGAAGACAGAAGGTTACAGCATTCGTGAACTGCTCGACCGCATCATTGATGACCTTATTCAGATGGACGCACCACTGTTGCTTTTCGACGAGGCAGACAAGTTGCCAGAGCGAGTGTTCCACTACTTCATCGACTTGTACAACCGTCTGGAGGATAAGTGCGGTATCGTCTTCTTCTCAACAGGCTATATCAAGCGTCGCATGGCGATGGGGCTGAGATACAACAAGTGTGGATACAACGAGATTCATTCACGTATTGGTCGTAAGTTCTTTGAGTTGGAGCGTACAGGTGCTCACGATGTTTATGCCGTCTGTGTTGCGAATGGCGTAACTGACAAGGCACGCATATCAGAAGTGGTGAGAGACTCTGAAGAATACGAGTTCGACTTGCGCAGAGTAAAGAAGAGTATTCATAGAGTAAAACTTATGACTAAAGCCTCCCCCAGCCCCTCCGAAAGGAGGGGAGCTCAAACAGTGGTAAAACAGCATTCAAATACTACTCAAAGTTCAAACCTCAAAGTTCAAAGCAATGAATAGAGCAATGTCAGTAACCGATATGCTACGTATGAAGAAAGAAACCTATCCATTTGAAGGAGACTGGGCGGAGGCCTTCGGAGCACCAGAACGAGGCGGTGTATGGTTCATCTGGGGACGAAGCGGAAGCGGTAAGACCAGTTTTACAATGAAGCTCTGCAAAGAGTTGGCAAAGTATGGAAAGATCGCTTATAACTCCTTAGAGGAGGGTTTCTCTCTGACGATGAAGAATGCGCTTATGAAAGCAGGTATGCAAGATGTTGCACGGCGGTTTATCCTCATCAGTGAGAGCATGGAAGATCTTGATGCACGTCTTAAGAAGCGCAAAAGCCCCGACATAGTGGTCATCGATAGTTTCCAGTACACACAGATGAGCTTTAAGGAGTATCAGGAATTCAAGGCTCGACATCGTGATAAGCTGCTCATTTTTATCAGTCAGGCAGACGGCAACAAGCCTTCAGGTCGCACGGCAGTAAGCGTTATGTTTGATGCAGCACTGAAGATATGGGTGGAAGGTTACAGAGCAATCAGTAAGGGACGCTATTTTGGCAACCTTGGCTATTACACGATATGGAAAGAGCGAGCAGAGATATACTGGGGTGAAACAAAAAAGTTATAATAAAACTATGAGTAAGGAGAGACGATTTATTGAGATTAGTCCTGGTCTGGTGACTCCTGGTGGTAGGATGACAGACCAAGTCGAGAGTCAAGGGCACATTTGCCCCTACTGTCAAGGGAACGGATACCGTTGGCAGGAAGACGACTGGCAAGAGAGATACAAGTTAAAGTGCCCAATATGTGAAGGTAGTGGTAAGCTTGATGCAGTGATTAATGTTGTGTGGAAGGCTTCAAAAGAGTAGTTATGGAAATGTTAAGATACAAGTCTGTCTGTCCGAACGACAAACCGATGTGGCTGCTAAAGCTACAGATGGCTATCAGTAATACATACTCTTTGCGAGGAATAGAAGATACTGAAGAGGAATGGAAGCAGTTGAAAGACTTTATAGACTGGTTTATATCTAAGTTGTATGTTCGCAAAGACATAGCAGTGAAAAGTGATATAAGCACCTACCTTATGAGAGAAGAAGGTCAGACCCAACTGCTTATCAAACGAAACGGAAAATTAATTCAAACATATTATATCAGTAAGTAAACGAGTAGACGAGTGAATGAGTTATCAGTACTATTAACATGTCAACTTGTAAACCCGTAAACTTGTCAACTAAAACAAAAAAGATTATGGCAACATTTTTAGACAAACTCAAGAAGAGATTGCAAACATGGCATGAGGAACGTGCCGACAGAATGCAGAACAAACGACAGGCACGGCTCGATGCAGAGGCACGTGAAGCCGTACAAGTAATGGAATTTAATGGTGAGCTATATGTGAGCGTACACGGCATACCATTGTTCGGTCAAAGTGACCTTAGCGATGATCTTACAGAGGCTGTTGCTTCTGGTCGTAAGGCGTATAAAGATTGGAAGGAGGAAAAGCTATGGGAGCAGTCGGGAACTACGCACGGTTTTATACCCTGCTAAAAAAGATGCCTGGTGCTGACAAGGAAACGCTGGTCTATCAGTTCACACAAAACAGAACAGTACACCTTCATCAGATGTCAGCAAAAGAGTATGATGCTATGTGTAGACAGATGGGAGGATATTACGGGCTATGACGAGCGAAGACGCAAGCAGTATGACATCCTACGCAAGGCACGTAGCGGAGTTCTACATCAGCTGCAGATATACGGAATAGACACAACAGACTGGAACCGTGTGGATGCTTTCTGTAAAGACCCACGAATAGCAGGTAAATCTTTTAGAGCATTGACAGTGGATGATCTCAATGCTTTGAATACAAAAATAAGAATGATCATCCGTAAGCAAAAAACAGATTAATATGGTAAACATTAAGAATCTAAGTAAAGAAGAGCGTGCTAAGCTACTCGCTGAGTTGCAGAACGAAGAAAAGCAGAGTCGCATTGAACGCCGTGAGACCTACGAGGGGCTACGTGCTGAAATGATGCACGATGTGTGGCAACGCTTAACACGTATCGTGACTGACGTGCGTGGATTCCACGACTGGCTGCAAGGAGAGGTAGAGAGTTTCGTAAGTGTGATGCGTGATTATGGTCAGGTTCGCAAGAACGACCAGCGAAGCTACACGATTACTGATGGCGATTTCCGTCTTGAAATCTCAAGTAATAAGGTGAAAGGCTTTGATGAGCGTGCAGACCTTGCAGCAGAGCGTCTAATCGACTATCTCAAGCGTTATATGAAGCAAAGCGAGAAAGGTTCGGACGATCCAATGTATCAGATGGCAATGACACTGCTTGAGCGCAATAAGGCTGGAGACCTCGACTACAAGAGCATCTCTAAGCTGTATGAGTTGGAGGATAAGTTCGATAGTGAGTATTCAGAGATTATGACGCTTTTCAAGGAGGCAAATGTGGTTCAGAAGAACGCTATCAACTACTACTTCTATCAGAAGAATCCAAAGACCAATGTTTGGGAACGCGTAGAACCAAGCTTCTGTAGGTTATAAGAGATAAAAATCATTAACTAACTCCTGTTTAAGAATAAAACCGTCCATTAGTGTGTACGAACACACATTTGGGCGGTTTTTATTTGTAGTAAGCAGATAAAAAGGTGTAAATACTTGCAAATAAGATGATTATTTGTTAATTTTGCAGATATGAGTAAAGGAAGAGATAGTAAACTGATAGAAGCACGCAACAGAAGGTTATTTGAGCGTTACTTCTACTGGACAGAGGAACGGCGCCTCCGTTTCGATGATACTATCCGCATTCTTTCCAATGAAGAGTTTTACCTGTCTGAAAGCCGTGTGCTGCATATCATTCGTGATATGATTAAACGTGGTGAGACGGTAGATGGAAAACAGATGAAAGCACCGCTCTTCACAGGCTTCCGTGTTACACCTTCACGCCCATCTTCACGCGTAAAGAAGGTTTCTGAACCGTCCTTGTTTCCTTAACCAATTCTGACACTGTACACTCGTACATCATCTCATACACTTTTATTCCGTGCTTCCAAGTAAAGAACTTGGAAGACTTGCGTATCAAAGGAGCACCAGCGCCAAGACAGGTTCCCTGTAGTAGCTGGTGCAATTGGTGTCGCATTTCATTACGCTCTCTGACAGCCTGTGTGGTTCCACTCGTTGCGTGAGTGTCATCATAGCAGTCTATGATAAGACGGATGCGAAGCCTACAAGTTCCTTTCTGTGCAAGCTGTCCTATATCGCTCCATTCAGTCTGCGCCTCTTCTATAAGTACTGCAGGGAACGTTAGTGGATACATATCAGTATCTTCGTCCTCTATATTTTCAAGTTGTCCGTAGTCTTCGTCAATGACGGAAAGCGACGGCATTTTCTCTTTAAGAAAGTCTATCAGTTGGCAGAGTGTCTGTTCCATATTTATGTTCTACTTACAAGTTCTTTTATTTTCTCTATGCTCTCATCAAGCATCTTGTTAATTTTTGCTGTCAGCTCACGGCTATCACCAATGAACTGACGGCGTGGAATGCGTGCAGTGATATTAAGCTTTGTCTTTTTCGTGAGTGCGAGAGCCTTCCACATCTTAGCTCCAGAAGGTAAGTCTTTTGGAAGTTTCCCTTTGCCTTTCACGCCTGATAGTGCATACACCTTAGCCCATGCCATACGACGCATACGCTTTGTAATAGTTGGATGCGTATTGATAGTACCACCTTCATTGTGAACAGCTGCGTAAGGCACAGGATTGGATATCGTAACTTGCCCTGGTGATGTTTCACTCTGTATTGAACGCATAAGATGATTGCGTCGAGAGGTAAGAGGAGAGTATTTTGCATCCGTCGTATTGCCGTCCTGTCGTTTCGTACGTTTCCATTGGTGAACTCCTCCATCCGTGAAGCCACCATCTCGGAAATTCTGCTTGAAGTGGTTTGCAGCCACGACACCGACCTTTCGAGGAAGTCTATCCGTCACCTCCTTTTGTATCTCATCTTTGACACGTGAGATACGCCTTTCTATTTCTTTTGCATCCATAATATAATTTTCTTCGTTTTTTATTTTGTGGAATGAAAATAAATATCTACATTTGTGGTGTGGAGGGAGCGTTTAATCCCTATTAGGACACGTCCTCCATTCCAGCCAGAGTGTTTACTCTGGTTTTTTTATTGGCAATATTCCCTTATTATTGAGACAATATATCACTTTAAACTTTCGATATTGTGAAGTTCCTCTCAGTCCATAAAATTTATTATATCCTTCTTCAAAGATGGAATAATTAAAATTATCATTTGGGAATAGCAATACTGCGACTTCTGTATTAGGCTTCGATGCACAATGTTTCAAAGCTTGTCTAATGTTATTTGAAGTACCCGTTTCTGCACCAGCAATTTCAAACAACATATTATCCCAAGTTCCTTCTGTATTCTTCTTAAATAATACAGTATGATCCTCCTTTTCCAAAACTACTTTATGCCCATTCTGAAAGCCAACCTCTTGAACAGTTGTCTCATACCATCCTTTTTTCTTATCAAAGCTATGTTCAACATGTGTCGCTTTAAGTCCAGAACTCTTGGCATCAAACTCCACATCTTTGTATAAAGGATTATCTTTATATTCAAGATATTCATTTCGTCTCTGTTCTCTTTGTTCAGATGGAATGGCAGCATCTACATAAGGACAATTATAACAATCCTTCTTCCTATTCATGAAGAGGGTCGTAATCCGCCCTTTAATACCAGGTTTATAAAAAGAACATTGACTACACTTATCAGGAAAATACGGATGAGTGTCGTTGAATATATGCCCATCTTTACCCGGGTTATTTTCAAGTCCTTTTTGTGGCAGAGGAGCATCCATATCTGCAGGACGATTTACAGGGTCATCAGTAGCTTCAAGTGAGCACTTACAGTTCCATCGGTCGCCAGGGTGATGATTGTTCCAGAAAGGATCATCAATAGGCAGGGTAAGCTTTGCTATCCAATAGTTACGATGACTCCCTTCAGGACTTGGTGAAGTTGTCGGCATCCATCGTAGGTTTGGCAGTATATCCTTGTTGCGTTCAAACTCACGCCAGTCTGCAGCGTTGTGTGCACGGATAACAGCAGTGTCATACTCTGTACGAAGCCACGCACCGACGTGATGCGAGGTGATTCCCTTTACATCATCTACCCATTGACTGAAGGGTTTCAGTTTACCGTCACTGTCCAGCAAATTATTTGCGACCTCTCCAGCCAATGAATGTACTTTGAATGCAGCAAAGACCTCATTAGAATGGCGCAGAGCACGATAAAACTCCTCATCATGTGTACTTGCAGCATTACTCTGTGAAAGTCCCTCCACAGTCGCCTCGTTGATAACTTTAACAACAGCCGACCATAATCCAGGATCAATGCCTTCAGCTAATTCAGGCTTGTTATGGATTCTCTGTAGAAAAGCCTGCACAACATTAAATGAGATAGCTGGGCTTTCGTTGTGGAAATGACTATGCCCAGAGCAAGAGCAATGCTCACCATAATAGAGCGTATCAATCATCAGTTTGCCCCTTTGTCTGGGGCGAGTCCGAAAAAACTTTTCAAATGTTGTTTGAACGCTGTTTTATCAGTGTTTTTGTCTTGCTTCTTTTTGTCATCATCATTAACCTGTAAACCAAGTTGCTCTCTGAATGCAGCTTTTGCAGCCTCTTTCTCCTCCTTCAGCTGCTTGTAGTTATCAGGCTTCGCTACACAGAAAGTTTCATAGAGGTAGTCGTCATCAATCGGAAGCCCCATTGAGGAAAGCTTCTGGACGATGTCTATCTGCTGAGCAGGGTTAATCTTGTCTTTCTTCGCATAGACGAACTCACCACCTTCCACATTGAAACCAAGTGAGGCGAAAATAGGTCGCATATCATAATTGAGAATATCAAGAATGAAATCGCGATCATCGGAGTTCATTTCGTCCTCTTCCTCCTTGTGTACAGAACCGAGAGCCTGCGTACCTGTTGACTTAGCGTCTGTAGTGAGCGTGTTTCCCAGCACACGTATAGACATCTTCGAGTCCCAGTACTCAGCAAAAGTTCTATAAAGATCGCTGGAACCAGTTTTATTACCAGCCTCTACAAGTTTCAGTTCGCTTTCTTTTGGATGAATGTATGCTGCGTTTGCTCCCTGTCGGCGTGCATCATCGATGACACGACGACGTGCGTCCTCGTCTCCAGCATCGTAAGTGTACTCACGAACTGGCATACCAAAGATGTTACAGAACTGTGCCCAGTCAGACATATCACCACGCTTATAGAGTACAGCAGGCAGAAGTTCTGCATAAATACCAAGGTCACGTTCGCTACCGACGAAAAGCATATCAGGGAATTCATCAATAGGCACGCCATCCATTGAACCTTGATACTTGAGCAGCTTACGATGTATAGGGTCATAGTGCTTGCGATTGATAAGGTCATAACGGATATTACCTTCATCATTGAGATAGAACTGTACGAGTGTGAAGCCCCAGAACTCTGACATTACAAGGTCTTTCCTCAGCTGTTTGAACCAGGGTGATTTTATCTGCTTGTTGATTGCATCATCAGGGTACACCGTTTCTTCTAAACTCAATAGGAATCTTCGTTACGCCTCGCATACGTTTTGCAATGACTCCAGAGAGGTGAAGGTCAAGAGAAGCACTGTCATACATATCGTACAAGCGTGCCCTATTGGAGAAATCTATTCCCCTTGCAGCCTTAACAGATTGCATATACGCATTCATGTCAAACATGAATATCTCAGGCATCTGTAGAACGATGTCTGGCTGTCTCGTCCCTTGAGGAACGAGCATTCCTCCTTGTATTATTTTCCCTTGCTTAGGGCTGTTTTTCTTTTTTCTGTTCATAGCAATGTTGGTCTTAAGCCGTCAGCTTGTATCTGCCAACGACTATTGTTCTTAAGTTCATCTTCAGGCATCAATGGAGCACCGTCAATCGTTACGTCTCCTCCCATTACGCCTTTCAGCCATTCTATAGCACGCTCATATCTATCCTGGCGTATCTTCGCAATCTTATAAGGGTTGTGCTGTGTGAAGATATGATAGATAGCGATGTCAAGCGCAAACATGAGAATGAGTGGGTGTCTATCTTCCCCTCTTGCGGAAAAGATGGCGTTACAATCATAAATCTTGTTCAGATACCCCCTCATCTCACTTACCGCTCTATCCTCACATATCTCAACTATCTGAGGATCATAAGTTGGACTTTCTTTACGCAGCAGCGCATCAAGTATCTCGCGGTGAATACTTGCATCGTAGTCTTCTATATTGATAAAGTTATTCATAATCACATCTTATAAGGATTTTGCTCATCCATTGTATGAAAACTGATAGTTATAGTGGGTTCAACCTCTGCCATCTTCTCATCTAACATTGTGATTCCACCTTCAAGAGAGTCAGGTCCATCAGCAGGGTATGGTAAGTTAAGTTCAAAGAGTTTGCACTGGTTGATAAGCTCCTGCATCATAGGGTTGTCTTTTTCCTCTTCATTGAATACCCATTGACAATTTCGGTCAATCGGTTCAAGGTTGGCTTCTATACGTGTTGCCTTATCAGCTTTCTTTCGTCCATCGCTACGTATAAAAAGAGTTGTTTTTCGTCGCTGCTGTTCCTCACGTAGTAGCGGCTTGAACACCTGTTCGTAGAAAGGGTCTTGTAGTTTATTGTTCTCTATATACCAATAAACCGTAGCCTTGCCTCCTACATACTTGGCAAGCTCAAAGTACCAGCCAATGAAGTTCGCATTTGTTTCGTGACCTAAAAAACCTTTGATGATGTAGTAGACACCTTTGTACTTGCCAATAAGCCAAAGAGACTTTGTTGACGACGCTTTCTTTTTGCTGTCAGAATAAGCAGGGTCTCCATATCCGATAAGGAACTTAAACTTAGACAATGCAGGGACTTTCCCGAATGGAAGATTACGGAAGATCTTACCTTCTGAAACAGGATTGTTGAAGTACTCTGCTTGTACGGCTCTTGCAGATATACCAGCAAGAACTGTATTAATCTGCTCCTCAGTGTTTTTTGCAGGCCAAGTAGATTTTCCACTCTTATCGCGAATGTTTACAATATCCCAGTTTTTTGCTATTGCTCCAGCACGTGCAATACAGCAGTCTTTTGCAATGATATTACCACACCAAAGTATCAGGGTCGGCTCAGAGATAGAGCGTGTTGGATAGAGTGCACCTTCAAACCAATCCCACTTCTTTTTGAGAGTTTCAGGGTTGCGGCAGTCCTCATCTGTGTCATAGTCATCAAGATAGATGACGTCAGGTCGTACAGCTTCGTTTCTTGCACCACGTGGAGCACTACCAGCACCAAGTGCAACAAACTTAGCACCACAGCGACATGTGAAGTCTGTTTCTGTCCATTGCCCTACAAGCTGTTGAATGCCATAAAATTGCTTAATACGTGGGTTGTTTTCAAAATTAAGTCTGAAAGGTGTAAGTAAACGTGTTGCTGAAGTTATAGTTGCCGAAGCTAACACAATGAACTTCTTACGTCCAGTGAGCGCAAGATACATCAAGACAAACATAGATACAGTAGACTTTGCCAGCTCACGACTCCACGAAAGCACTTCGTACCATTCGTCGTGTTCTATAATACGACGAATTGCACGCACGTGAAAAGGTGCAAATTCATATTTAGCATACTTGGGAAAGAAATACTGAATCCATTTAATAGGGTCTTGTTCCAGTTCCTTTCGTCTGCGTTCAATATCACGTCTTGACAGCCCATTCTCAACAGGCATATCAGAGGTGAATGATTTATGAAATTCCTCCCAGTTCCTTAATGCAATTCTTTCTTCCTGTGTCATTTCGCCTTTGCCATTTGATCCTTGATAAACGCATCAAAGAGGTTGTTAAACTGCTTAGCTGCATCAATATCAAGAGGACGTAGCCAAGACAGAAAGCGCATAGCGACACTGATGCAGTCTGCAACACCAACATCACTTTCTAACTTTTTGACAGCACCAGCGAGCTTAGCAAGCGCATCAGCCTCCTGTGCTGTAGCAAACCTCTTACCTTCTTCACGATTTTGAATATTGTTGTTGATTTCAACAATCTGTCGCTGGAACTGTGCTATAATCTGGTCAGGTGTAATTGTAAATGAAGCTTTCAGCTCCTCCCAACCTCCTTCACGTACCCAGCGAGAGACAGTCTGCCTTGTAGTTCCGACTTTTGCAGCTATCTCCTCTTGTGTGCAACTTCCCTCCATATAGAGAGACTTTGCAATACCTTTTTTGTCTATATTCGTCTTTGTCATATTGCCTAAATCTTTTGCAAATATCTTATATTTTATGGACTTTTTGAAATCCATTATTTATAACAACATTGTCTGTTTGCACCATAAAATCAGCGGTTTGCGCTATGAATTTACGATTTTGTTACTCCCAGAAAAAACATGATATTTGCATCAAAAATTGAAATAATGAGTTCAAACTTTTTCAACATTATACCTGGTAATGGAACTGTAGCTATCCTCTTATATGGAGAGGTCGGTAATGGTCAGCCTGTAGACAGCGGACGAGTGGTCAGTGAACTACTTGCCTTGCAAAGTCAGTATGATAAGATTGATGTACGCATCAATAGCAATGGAGGTGATGTTTTTAGCGGAATAGCCATTTACAATGCTCTTCGCACTTCAACGGCAGACATTAATATATATGTTGATGGTGTTGCTGCCAGCATTGCCGCTATTATTGCCCTCTGTGGTAAACCACTCTACATGAGTCCGTACGCTAAGCTTATGCTTCATAGCGTAAGTGGAGGTACGTGTGGCAATGCTTCAGACCTGCGCAGAATGGCTACAGTAATGGAGGAACTGGAACATAACCTTGCAGGTATGATTGCTGCACGTTGCGGAATGAGCGCAGAAGATGTATCAGCAAAGTTCTTTGACGAGGTCGATCACTGGATAAGTGCACAAGAAGCAGTTGAAATGAAACTTGCAGATGGAGTGTATGATATGCAGGATGACGGAGGTCCAGCACCAACAACTCATGAGGAGATATATCAATATTTCAATAACAGGTTGACAAATCAACCAAAAAACTATCAAAACATGGCATTAATAGACCAATTAAAGAGCATCCCATCATTTAGCAATATCAATGATGAGGCTGCAATTGTGAACAAAGTCAGAGAGTTGGCAAACAAGGCAACCAAGGTAGATGCTCTTGAAACAGCCAATGCTGAGTACAAACAGCAGCTTCAGTTATCTGAAGCAAAAGAGCAGGAGGCTATCATTGACAAGGCTATCAGTGACGGTCGTATTACAGCAGAGCAGAAAGCACACTATGTTAAGCTTATGGCTGCAGACCGTGTTACTACAGAAGAACTCTTGAACAGCATCAAGCAGACGCCTAAGCCTCGTGCTGCTTCGTACATCAATCCAGATGGTACTGGTAGCGACAGTTTCACCAATAAGACTTGGGACGAACTTGACAAAGCAGGACGTCTTGGTGACTTGAAGAGTCAGAACAAGGACCTTTTTGCAGCCAAGTTCAAGGAGAAGTTCGGTGTAGACTACCGCGAGTAAGAAATACAATACAAATTTAAAAGATAAGAAACTATGGCATTAAACAAAGAAATCTGGCAGTCAGACATTGTTGAGAACTTCTATCCTGACAATTCCTTTGCTTCTAAGAGTGTTGACGACTCAGTGTTTGTTGAAAATCGGAAGGTACACATTCCTAACGCTGGTGCTCCTTCAAACGTAGAGAGGAACCGCACTCAGAAGCCTGCTACAAGCAAGCAACGTACTGACCACGATCTTGAGTACGATATGGACGAGCTGACAACTGACCCTGTGTACATTCCAAATATCGACATGGTGGAGCTTAGCTATAACAAGCGTAACTCTATCTTGAGTAATGACCGCGCTCAGTTGCAAGAGGCTGCTCATCTCAATTTGCTTGATCGTTGGGGTCAGGGTGTTGATACTAAAAACATCATCAGTACGTCAGGTACAAGCAAAACCACAGCTCATACATCGTCTGCTGCTACAGGTATGCGTAAGTCTATCTGTAAGGCAGATGTTCGTAAGCTTATGACTGCTATGGATGCAGACAATGTTCCAGAGCAGGGACGTTACCTCTTGCTTGACGCGTTTATGTATGCTGACTTGTTAGCAGACCTTGCTGAAAAGGATCAGTTTATGTTCCTTAACTCTGCTGACCAGCAGAAGGGTATCCTTGGAAATCTCTATGGCTTCAACATCATGAAAAGAAGTCGAGTTCTTCGCCTTAATAACGGCACAAAGAAGGTTCTTAGCTGGGATAAGCAAGATACCGCAGACGAACTTGCAGCTGCTCTTGCTTGGCACGAGAATTCTGTTAGCCGTGCTATGGGTGAGGTCAAGATGTTTGACTCAACTGATAATCCACTGTACTATGGTGACATATACTCTTTCTTGATACGTACTGGTGGTTGCGTTCGTCGCTACGACAAGAAGGGTGTCTACCTTCTCGCAGAATCTTTAACCGCTTAACTTTTGAGTCATGTTACCGAGAATTAGAATCAGATACATGAATGGCCTACTGGGCACCGTCGGGGAAAGTCCCGACGGCCTGTTCGCCTTGGTATGTAGTGCGACTGCTGTCAATGACTCGTTTGCTTTGGAACGTGCTTACACTATTCAGAGTATGGACAGTCTGACGGCACTCGGTATCACTGCAGCTAATAACGCCAGACTTTATAAGCATATCTCAGACTTCTACACAGAGGCTGAGAATGGTACCAAGCTGGTAATCTTCGGAGTTGATAAGGCTAAGAGTATGACGGAACTCTGCGACCGCCAGACTGGAGCAGTAAAGAAACTTATTGTTAGTCAGAATGGTGTATTGCGTGGTGTCTTCGTAGCACGTGACAATGCAACAAAAGTATCTGCTACAGATGGCTTGGATGCAGACGTGTTCACCGCATTAGTAAAGGCACAACAGATGGCTGAATGGTCAACAACTGACCTGTATGCTCCATTGTTCTTTATCTTGGAAGGACGTGGTTATACAGGTACAACGCTGAAAGACCTTAGCAACGAAACGTACAATCGTGTCGGTGTTCTGTTGGGTGACACGGAAGTTGACTCACAGGGTGCATGTGTTGGAACTTTAGCAGGTCGCTTAGCAAGCCTTCCTGTACAGCGTAATATTGGTCGTGTCAAGAATGGAGCATTGAAAACAACTCTGCTCTATGTTGGCAAGAAGAAGGTAGAAGAGGATAGTGAAGTTATCTCTTCTATTCACGACAAGGGCTATATCACAGCACGAAAGTATGTTGGGCGCAGTGGTTACTTCTTTGCTGACGACCGATTGGCGTGTGTCGAGACTGATGATTATGCTCATCTGTCAAACCGCCGTGTCATTGATAAGGCTTATCGTATTGCCTATAACACACTGTTGGATATGATGCTGGATGAGTTGGAAATCAATTCTGACGGCACAATGCAGACAGGGGTTATTACAAGCTGGCAGCAGACAGTAGAGAACGCTGTTAACCGCTCTATGACAGCTACAGGAGAATTGAGTGCCAGTGATAACGGCGAAGGTTGTTCATGCTACATAGACCCAAAACAGAATGTAGTAGCGACTTCAAAGGTTGAAATGACATTGAAGGTTCGTCCATTCGGTTATGCTCGCTATGTTGATGTCAACCTTGGTTTCCAAGTAACAACAGTATAGATATGGTAAATACTAAGGAATACGAGTGGTCAGATGTGACCGTAGTTGTTGCAGGTAGGCCTGTAACTGGACTTCGAGGCGTGAAATATGGCTCGAAGCAAGAGAAAGAACTGCTGTATGCCAAAGGCAACAAGCCTCACGGTATTCAGCATGGCAATATAGATTACAGTGGTGAACTGACATTACTGCAGAGCGAGTACCAAGCTTTGAAGAGTGCTGCTAATGGCAATATCCTCAATATGAGTTTTGATATCGTTGTGGCTTACGGAAATCCTGAAAACGGTGATCCTATCACAACAGACATTCTCAAAGGAGTGGAGTTGACAGAAGATCAGACAGAATGGAAGCAAGGTGACAAGTTTCAAGAAAAGTCTCTGCCATTCATCTACATTGACCAAAAGAGTTATTAACAATCAAATATCGAAGATATGAATTATTCAAAAGAAGATATCAATAAGTGGAAAGTCACGCATGGTGATTTGTTTGAAATCAGCGTAGAGGGCAAGTCTTGTGTGTTGCACAAGCCTACACGTCAGGACCTGAGCTATGCCAGCGTAATCAAAGACCCTATCAAAATGAGCGAAGTCATGTTGAAGCAACTCTGGGTTGCTGGTGATGAGGAAATCAAAACCAATGATGAACTCTTCATGGCAGTAGTTGCCAAGATGGATGAGGTCTTGAAAGTAAAGGAGGCTGAGATAAAAAAACTTTAGAGGAGGCCGGGGTTGATGACTTTGACAACGCCCAGGATATTATCTTCATAGATACTATGCTGCGCTACTACCTAAGCGTTGACCCTGAACTCCTACCAGACGAGAAATGGGCATCAACACTCAGCGCACTCAAAGAGATAAGAAAAATAGAAAAGGACTCTAATGGACAGCGTACTTAAGTTTTTAATAAAACTACAAGCAGATGGTGGTAATGTTCTGACGGTTGCTCGTCAGACTTCCACCCAGCTGGACGATATATCACGTAAGGCACGTACTACAGGTGCACGCCTACGTGAGGCTTTTTCATTTTCGACACTCAAGAGTTCACTGATGTCCATTCCTGGTATGGAACTCCTTACCAATCCCTATGCTCTTACAGCTGGTGCTATTGGTGCTATTACTAAGATAGGTGCAGAAGCAGAACAAACAGCCGTTGCCTTTACAACCTTAGTAGGAAGTGAGACAAAAGCTAAAGGAATGCTTTCTGAAATTGCCAAGTTTGCAGCTGAATCACCTTTTGGTAAGTTAGACTTGACTGAGAATGCGAAGACTATGCTTAACTTCGGAGTGGAGACAGGAAAAGTTCTACCACTTCTTAAACAGTTAGGAGATATCTCTGGAGGAAATAAGCAAGCTCTGCAAAGTTTGTCATTAGTGCTTGGTCAGGTGTCAGCAGCTGGTAAGTTGGCTGGACAGGACAACCTTCAGTTTATCAATGCTGGATTTAATCCGCTTCAGGAACTTGCAAAGATGACAGGTGAATCTTATGCAAAGTTACAGGATAGAATGTCGAAGGGGCAAATCACCTTTGAAAATGTTGTGCAGGCAATTCAACACGCTTCTGGAGAAGGTGGAAAGTTTTTCAGTATGATGGATAAGCAGTCTCAGACAGTCGCAGGTAAATTTGCTACGCTACAAGACACGTTTATTCAATTAGCCGTTGATATTTATAACAAGATTCAACCTTACGTATCTCAAGCTCTTGATCTCTTTATAGGTATAGTTCCTGTTATTGCTGAAGCAATAGCAAAAGTTATCAATGTGATAGAGAGTGTTATAGGATTTGTATCACGGTTTAAGATGGAGATATTGGCTCTGTCGTCTGTCATTGGTGTTGCTGCAATAGTCTTTAATGCACAGGCAATAGCGATGTCAGCTTATGCAGCTGCTATCGGTGTTGTGACAACTGTAACGAGGATATGGACTGGCGTTCAATGGTTGCTCAATGCTGCGATGGATGCAAACCCTATCGGACTTATTATCATAGGTATCGCTGCTTTAGTCGCAGCAGTTGTCTATTGTTGGAATAAGTTTGCTGGATTTCGTGCTTTTATCCTGACAATGTGGGATACATTAAAGGGGTTTGGTAATATCATCAAAGACTATATCATCAATCGCTTCAACGAGATGCTTGCAGGACTTGGCAAGCTTGGTGAAGCCTTAAAGAAACTATTCTCTGGAGACTTTCAAGGAGCAGCAGCCTCTGCGATGGAAGGATTTAAGAAGTTGTCTGGAGTTGAGAGTACTGCCAAGGCTATCAATGGAACCAAACAGCTTGTGAGTGGTGTTGGAGGGAATTTTCAGACACACCTTCGACAAGAACAGCAGAAGGACAAAAAGACATCTTCTGCTAAGAAAGAGAATAAGATAAGTACCCCTGGATTAAGTGGTAGCACAGGTGCTGTCGTTTTTGGAGAAGGTGAAAGCAAAGGCAAGAAGGGAAAGAAAGGTAAAAAGGGTGGTAAGAAAGGTGGTCGCAAGTCAGCCGAGGAACTTGCTACTGGTGGCACTCGCAACACTTCCATCACTATGCACATCGGAAAATTCTTCGATAATATCAATGTTTATATGAACGATAAGACTGACACTGCGGAACTTGAGCGAACTATTCTGCAAAGCATGAACCGAGCGTTAGCTATAGCAGCAAGTACAGACAGATGAACAAGGTAGCAAGATTTGCACTCGAAAACGTTGCTCTGAGAGTCACAGGCAACAAGATTCCACCTTATTGGCTGTTCAATGTGAATAAGCTTAGAGAGGTGGACGAAGAGGAATATAATGAAATCAAGTCAATGAGTGATGAGGAGTTGGAAGATACTGTTCGCACTAATGCACTTGGTATACCTATGCAACTTCCCCTTCGTCTACGTCTTGAAGAAAGTGGTGCGAAGGAGTGGTTGTTGCCGATTGAGCCAATGATTAGTCTGCAAGGTCAGAATATCATTGTGCGGCGACACGTTAACAAAGGTGCTGTAAAAGGAAGCATTAAGGAGCGGTGGTCACAAGATGATTATACTATCAGTATAGAAGGTATCCTTATCGGTGAAAATGGTAAATATCCTGAGGAAGACGTAAGCCGTTTACGCTCATTCTGTGAAGCTGGACGAGTGACAGCGTTAAACCCTTTGCTGGAAATATTCGGTATATCACATCTTGTCATTGAAAGCTGGGAGATTCCTTTCACAAGTGGCTCTTCTAATCAGAACTATTCGCTAAAGGCATATAGTGATGACATATATAAACTTCTCTTAAATCAGCAGGACTTAAAACGATAGGCTTATGTACACAATGGCTTACGACATAGAGATAGGAGGCTGGCACGTTGGAATGCTTGATAGTGTTGAGGTGCATCGAAGTGTCGAACTACTTGCTGATACGGCAACTATAACATTACCAGGTGCGCAGTATAATGTAGCCTTGGATGTTGAAGATAAACTTCACAGAGGTGATAAGGTTATTATTCGCTTTGGATATAAGGAAGAAGGCTTAAAGGAGGAGTTTACTGGCTGGCTGCAACAAATCAGTACAGATGGTGGCAATATTAAGCTGACTTGTGAGGATGATCTGTACACCTTTCGTAAGGAACTCAAAAACGAAGTACTGAAGAAAGTTTCACTTGCTGATCTTCTTAAAAAGGTGGTGCAGGGAATTGGGAAGAACTACTCTATTCAATGCTCTTACAGCTGGACCTATGCTAAGTTTGTCGTTCACAATGCTACTGGATATGATGTGCTTAAGAAGGTGCAGGAGGAATGTGGTGCAGATATATACCTTTCTAATGGTGTTTTACACGTGCATCCCCCAGGTGAGGTTGTCGGGGTGAACCGCTTTTATAACTTTGCGCTGAATGTGGAGGCGGTCAATCTGACCTATCGACAAGCAGCTGATCGCAAGGTTCGTGTAGTGGTTAAAGCTCTTCTTCCTGACGGAACAGTAAAAGAGGTAGAGGTCGGAGCTACTGGTGGTGAGAAGGTAGAAATAAAATGCCCTACTTCTGATGCTGCAAGTATGAAACTTCGTGGCGAACTTGAAGTTAAACGTCGTAGTTTCGATGGCTATGATGGAAGTATCACGACGTGGCTCATACCTGAATGTGTTCCTGGCGATATGGCGTGGCTTTATGATGCAGATTATCCACGTAAGGATGGCTGCTACTTTGTAAGAGCAGTAACAACAACTTTCAGTAGAGACGGTGGTAAGAGAAAAATAGAACTTGGATTCAGATTAAGCTAAGGATATGGATCAATATAAGGAATTAAGAGAAAGGTTGCGAGGTGTAGCACCACAGCAAGAGATGACTGTACTACAAGGTATCGTTAAGAGCGTAAGCGGTCGTACTTGTGATGTGGAAATAGGAAACCTTCTCGTACCAGACGTTCGCCTTCGTGCATCTGAAACAGATGATAATGGAGAGATGCTGATAGTTCCAAAAATTGGTACTGCAGTCATCATTGGGAGTCTGTCAGGAGACTACTCAAGCCTTGTCGTCTTAGCTGTGGATCATGTTGAATCTATAACGATAAATGGAGGTAAGCTTGGAGGACTGATTAATATTGAGGATTTAACCAAGAGACTTAATGAACTGGTTAAAGCTGTCAATAGCCATACACACCAGGGTACTCATGGTCCAACAGGTCCACCTCTGACTAAGGCGCAGGAGTTTAAGAAAACTGATTATGAAGACGTAACTATCAAGCATTGATATGAAAGCTATTACATTGATAGATTATGAAGCGGTGATACAACCGCATCGAGGGGCAGACGGAAAGATCACCTCTGGCCTGGTTGTCGGTGATACGCTGCATCAGAATCAGGCTTTGATACTTCACTTACATAAAGGGGAGTTGAAAGAACGACCGATGACTGGCTGTGGCATCAGTAATATGCTGCTTGACAATGATCCTATCTATTGGAGAACGCTCATCAGAGAGCAGCTGGAGATGGACAGACAAACTGTGACTAATATAAAAATAACAACCAAAAGCATCGAAATAGATGCACAATATTAAACTTAAGCAATATGCAAAGAAACACGAAGGAATGGATACAATACGGCTCGGCTATTTTCCTGCTTGCAAGTGGTGTAGCTATGGCTTTTCTGAGCTTCTTCTTCAACGGAGGTGATGTTAAGGACAGCGTGCTGTGGTATGTATCACAGACATTGGTTTATGCTGGCTCTATCTTCGGTGTGGGTATCTACATCCAGAGTAAATGGGGCGACGTGAGAAATTACATCGACCGAGTTGTCAACTCTAAGAACGGAAAGGAGGAAGAATGAGAACGATTAAGTATATTGTAGTGCACTGTACTGCGAGCCATCAGTCACAGACTATTGAGAGCCTACGACAGGAATTCCTCCGTAAAGGATGGGTTAATCCTGGATACCACTATGTCGTAGCACCAGATGGCAGAATCACCCAGCTGCTTGATGAAGACAAGGTGAGCAATGGCGTGAAGGGGTTTAATTCCGTTTCTATCAATGTAGCATATATTGGTGGTATAGACAGAATGGGCAAGCCTGCAGACAACCGCACAGATGCACAGAAAGCAAGTCTTCGCACACTGCTTAGTATGTTGCACAAGAAATATCCTGTAGCTGTAATTCAAGGCCATCGTGACTTCTCGCCAGACTTGAACCACGATGGCAGAATCACCTCAAACGAGTATATCAAGGCTTGCCCTTGTTTCGATGCAAAGACTGAATACGCAAACATCTAACAACACCGATATGAAAACATTAAAAGTATTATTAGCAGTTATCCTTACTGCCTTTCTTTTCTCAGCTTGCTCTCATAAGGTCTATGTACCTGTAGAGAGCATAAGCACCGACACGTTGCACGTTGCCAGTCATGATACCATAAGAGTTTCAGAACGTCTTGCGCCAGTATCATTGCAGTTGCCAGAGTATCACCAGGAGCGTGCAACGAAAGACTCTGTCTCTGTCTTGGAGAATGCCTTATATCGCTCAACAGCAAGAATACATAACGGTATCCTCACACACATATTAGAAAGTCTGCCAGGAGCTAAGGTAGAAGGTCTTACAACAGTGCATGACACAATCCGAATAACGATACACGATAAGGATCATAAACAATATAAAGAGAAACCAAAGATTATTTACAAGGAAAAGAATTTGAAATGGATTGAAAAGCGTGCGATGGAAACAGGCTTTGTCGCATTCGGTGTTCTTATTATATTAGCTCTTTATTTCGTAATAAGATGGAAGCTGAAGTAAAAGATGGTCAGACCTTGGCAGATATGGGAGTGTGTCAAAACAGACACATCCTCTTTTTTGACGAAACACTCAACCCTTTTCGTAAAAATGGTCAACCCTTTTTGTGAAAAAGGTTAACCCTTTTTGTGAAAAAGGTCAACCTTTTTTGAAAAAACAGTCGACTGTTTTGATGAAAACTATTGACCCTTTTTGTGGACAAAGTAAGTTTTAGCAAATCATGTACTGGACTACGAACAGGAAAACGAGAAGAAGCGACTTGTTAAATATGTTGCTGTGCGCGATAGAGGAACTTCCGTAGAGATTCTTGCTTCTGCTGAAGCAGGAGGACAGCCGGCCATTCTTTCAGAAGATGTTTTAACAGCATTCAAACAGTATTTGAATCGTGTTAAAATAGCTGGTGTTGTGCTCTCTGTTCGCTCGTTGCCTGCAGATAGAATAAGTATCAATGCAACTATACACGTCGACCCATTGGTGATTGACAGAACAGGTGTAAGAATAGCAGACGGCAGTTATGCTGTAGAGGATGCTGTGAACGCCTATGTCAGAAAGATTATCTATGGAGGCACTTTCAATAAAACGAAATTGGTTGATGCTATACAGAATGTGGAAGGTGTGCTGGATGTGGAACTGCATATCTGTAAGTACAGCACGGATGGGACTATATATAAAGAAATCAGCGGTAATAATTACACCGCTGTTGGTGGAAGTTTTGTTACTGTGAACCTAAGAAATACATTGAACTATGTGGTATAAGTTAGATATCATCAAACTTGGCTTTCAGCTGTTGCCTCCTATATTGAGAAGTAAGGTGCTTGTAGCTTTGCTCAAAGCGATGCTGCGTGGAATAAGGGACTTGTATAACCGGTTTTATAGTTACCGTTCTCACGTGTTGAATCGTCTCAACATAACGGCAGGTGTTCAGTATATAGAGAAGATCCTAAATGATGCCTTCTTTCTTTCAGAGCATCAAATTTACATCGTCTCTGCTGATCAGAGAGTACAGACTGTTTTACATTTCAAGAGTGAAGGTCTGACCCCTGTTTATGTGAGTGGTAATCCTCCGCTGTATGTCAGAGCGTATGATGATGTCCCTAAGCAGCCTTCTTTCATTGTCTATGTACCGTCATTCCTATGTACATCAATAGATGCTGCAGAAGACAAGTATGGAGGACAGAATTTAACAACTATATTAAACCTATTGAATCATTATAAACCTGCGGGACGATCTTTCCGCATAGAAATATACGAATATGAATAAGATGCTCTTTAGTGAGGATGGACAGCCCCTCTACATCGATGATCTCAAAACATTGCAGGAGAATCCAACCAATCAGATGTCTGCACTTCTTCAGGCTCTTGGTGCTAATACATCAGCCTTTTTGCTTGAACGCTTCCAAGGAGAGTTGAAGAAACTTAATGAAGGGGATAAGACTACTACTTTTCAAACTAAGAAGAACTGGTTGGTGCTTGATGGAATCATTTATGAGATAAAGGAAAATACACTGCTTGCTCATAGTTGGAATGATCCATTATATGTTGGTGTTAGAAAATCTACTTCTGATGTACGCACATTTGAGGATGGCCAGGAACGTGCCTGTAGAGAAACTGCAGAGGCTTTCTTAACATTTGAGAAGACAGAAGGTGTCTTTAATGTCAGTGAATTGAAAACGCTCTTTGACCTTATAGCTCCGATGTTAGTAGATAGGCTTCCAGAAAGTGAATATCAGGACGTGGGATGGTTTCTGAAGAATGGTTACACGGGGAAAGTTCTAAGAAGAGTAGAATCTGGTTATACGCTTATAAAGGTAAATCTGCAAAGTGACAAGTCCGAATGGACTGATGGTCCTGGAGTCGTTTTTGAGTACCCAACAACACGTGCTGTTGTTCCGCCTATTATGTCAGGGGCTATTGTTGTCGGAGTAAGTTCGAATAATGATCAGACACAGATTGTTCATATACAAGTACTATCTGGCAAAGGTAAACTCATTGGAAACTTAGGAGCATCCAGTCTCCCTTCTCCAGCGAGCTGTCCAATTAATACATATTTCATCATTCCAAAATAAAAACAGTAATGGATACAATATACAACCTGCTCAAGAGAGCAAAGGAACTCAAAGAGAAGAGTCAAGTAGACAGCATTACGCCTGAAGAGGTTGGTAAGCTGCATGAAGACACATTAGCATACATTGCTTCATTAGAACAATCAACTGATGGACTTGGCATTAAAAAGGTTTATCAGTCTAAGTCAGCTATGGAGGCTGATACTGACCCCGTCGGAACTAATGGCAAGGCTCTCCGCTATGGTCAGTTAGTAAGCATCTATGACGATGCACACGCTGATAGTTCTGAGAATGGAAATATTTATGCGTATCAGAAGCCAGGCTGGCTATTGATGGGTAAGGTTAGTGGAAATACGGGGCTTTCTGTGGTGCAGGAGACTGGAGACAGTGTAACAAAAGTGATGTCTCAGAAGGCTGTAACGGAGGCTTTGAAAAATATATCACTTACAACAGATGATGGTAATACATTGCAAGACGTCTATGAGAAAGATAAGTATTTGAGCAAGCAAATTGATGCAGTAAAGAAAGATATTTATAGAGAAATGGAAGTTGAGCAACAACACATTCAGTCTATAGATAATACATTTATATCCGAAACACAAAAGAAAGGTGAAAACAATGACTTCATTGTTGATATTTATCAGATTGAGAAAGCTAGCACATATATAATTCGTGGGAAATCAAGAGGAAATATTACCATAATCGCAGAGACTGACGATCTTTCATTAAATAATATAAGACCTATCCTTGTTAAGAATAATAAAGGAGATAAAGTTGATAATATTAACTATAAGCTCACAGCGAATGGTACTTTTCTTGCAATTACTCATGACAAATCAAATGCTATTAAGGTATATAAAAACACTTTTGTAAGTAAATCTAAAATTGACGAATTACAAGAGCGCATAAACTCTGTAACAGATATTAAAAAAGATATTATAAATCTCAAGCGGAATGTATTCCTCCTAAGAAGAGATAAACAAGACATCATAGAGAAAGATACCAAACATTATATTGATGAGAAAGGCTCTATTAACACTGCAGCAGGATGGATGTTACATAAATATAAGTTGTTGCAAGGAGTTACTTACAGGCTTATAGGAAAGACAAGAGGATTAATAGCTGTTGCGACATTATCAGAAGGAAAGGATTTTCTTTCTATAGAAAAAGTATTACTAGAACATAGAAAAGTAGACGTTTATGATGATGTTGACATTGATTTTGTAGTCGAAAAAGACCTTTACCTTGCTGTCACATTGGAAGAGGGAAAGGAAGAGTATCTGACACTATACAGCATTGGGCTTACAGAGAAGTTGGTTACCGATAAACTTGCAGAAGATATAGAAGATGTCAGACATGACGTTGATATCATAAATGGTAGAGCTCAAACGATTGTCTGTTGGGGAGATAGCTTGACACAAGGTGCAGGTTCTGGAGGTAACCCTTATCCGAAGATGTTAAAAGACCTTCTAGGAGATAGATTTATTGTTATTAACGCTGGTGTTGGAGGTGAGGTTACCAATACTATAGCAGCTAGGCAAGGTTCTCTCCCTATGAGGTTGAAAACAGCAATTACCTTACCTTCCGACACAAGTAGAACTCCTCTTAACATCTCTACTGTAAATGGTGACGTGCGCCCCCTATTACAAGGAGGTGAAGATACTATTAACCCTTGCTATCTTGATGGTGAAAAGTGTGTAATGACATATGATGATGGGAAGTACTATATTCAGCGTGCTGAACCATCAGAAAAAGTTCGTACAATCCCAATGAGTACAGCTATAGTTACAAATTATGCTAAGATGTACAAAAAACCAGATATTCTCATCTTGTGGATTGGAACAAATGGAACTTTTCAAAATGTCGATGAATATATCAAGCAGATAGACAGGATGATACGGTTTAGTGGTGCACAAAAATATCTTATCATTGGCATGCACGGAGCCCCTTCAAGATATATGACATCTACGGAGCTGAAGCCTTATGAGGATGCGATGGAAGATCGCTATGGGCTTAACTTCCTTAATTGGAGATTGTATGCTTCGTCTAATGCCATCTACGATGTTGGTATTACTCCTAATAGCGAATCTCTATCAGATATGGAAAACGGTTATGTCCCTCGTCAATTACGTTCTGACTTAATACATCTTAACGTACAAGGATATACTATACTATCAAAGAAAATTAAAAGCAGGCTGGAGGAATTAGGAATGATAGAGCAATCATAGGGAAGAAAATCAAGAAATCAGATGGCGAAGTGCTATCTAAGATTGAGTTGAGTTCAGATGTAAATCTTGGTAAATTGACTATTAATTAACATGTAACTATGGTAGGACTGATTTCAATTTTAACGCCTCTGTTGTTAATCTAAGTCAGTCCTTTCTGAAAAAAGATTATGGTAATCGACTTTAATTGTACCGAAATAGGGGATGTTAAAAAGCCCCCAGCCTGTTAATAAGCAACGCCAATCACTTTTAACAACGTACGCCACAAGAGCGCGACCGGGGGCAAATATCCTCGCTCGCTCTTGTGGCGTTTTGTTGTATAATAAAAAGTGATTGGCTTTGCAAATTTACGAAATTTATTAGATATGAAGATAATTGAGATTGTAAAAATTAACAGGGAACTATTAAGAAACCTCCATATTGCTGGGGTTAGATTGGATGACGCAAAATATATAGACCTATATACAGAATATAGACAAATGTTGGAAAATTATGAAAAAGTGTCTTACATAGTGGCAGCACTTGCCTTGAAATACGCTATTAGTGAGCGCAAAGTATATGGACTTATCAAGCGGTTTCAAACCGACTGCAATTTATTTGCAGTGTAATCAGTATATACGCTTATGTTTGTGAAAGAAAAACTCACGACCTTTACATCATGACAAAGAAAAAGTATTATTCCGCAGCTCCGCTTCCCTTTGTTGGTCAGAAGCGGATGTTCGCAAAAGAGTTTAAGAAGGTATTAGAACAGTTCCCAGACGGAACTACATTTGTTGATTTGTTCGGAGGCAGTGGTTTGCTGTCACATATTACGAAGTCCGAGAAACCACATTCAAAGGTCGTATATAACGATTTTGATGGTTATAGACTACGTCTTGAACACGTGCCACAGACTAATGAGCTACTCTCAGAGCTTAGAAAGATAGTTTGTGATTTGCCTAAACATAAGACTATCGTAGGAGAAGCACGTAAACGGATATTTGAGTGCTTAATTAAGCATCAAGAGCGTTATGGTTATCTGGATTTCATCACCATATCCTCTTCTCTCTTATTTTCGATGAAATATTGTTTAAGTATTGATGAGATGCTTAAGGAAACGTTGTATAACAATATTCGTTCTTCTGATTATCCTCCTTGTGATGGCTATCTGGATGGTTTAACAATTGTTTCAGCAGACTATAAACAAGTTTTTAATCAATATAAGGACACACCCAATGCCGTGTTCTTGGTTGATCCTCCTTACCTCAGCACAGAAGTAGGAACATATAAGATGTATTGGAGACTTGCTGATTATCTCGATGTGTTGTCAGTTCTCTCAGGCCACTCATTCGTTTACTTCACAAGCAATAAGTCGTCTATACTTGAACTCTGTGATTGGATAGGTCGAAATAGGCATATTGGAAACCCGTTCGAGAAGTGTACTAAGGTGGAATTCAATGCTCGTATGAATTATAATTCAACTTATACAGATATGATGTTGTATAAGAATGCTGATTAAACACTGTTCAAATGGTAATAGAACAATAAATAATTTGAACTCAATATATATAATGGTAAACAGTCAGCTGCGATTTCCAAGCTGACTATTTACCTGTGCGTGTATTTGTTTTGTCACTTTTCGTTTTGCATAGAAAAGTCACTTTTCGTTTTACATTCGCATCACATCTCGTTTTTGCGGATTTAGAAAGCTTTAACTTGTCCTTATACTCAGGTGTATTTATTGCTGATTTAAATCCATTGTAAAGCTCATTGACAGACGCAGATGATGCATCATAGACCTTCTTTCCATCATACTTCACAACGATATGACACTTAGAGAACACCCATGTACGACACAACTCATCGTTGATCTTATTAGAAGGTAATGTTCCAGACTTCTGGACAGAGAGCTTGAGAGACTTCCCTTTATTGGTCAACTGCAATTCGTATGAGTTATTGTTAGCTGTGATAGTTAGCTCACCAACAGTATTCAATACATATCGATTACCTTTCTTCTCATAACTTCCAGAGACGATAACATCATCATTATCTTGTGAAGAAGATCCAGTAACACTACCATCATGCACGATAAAGTAGCGTCCATCTTCTGTTAGTTCAAGACTCTTCCAAGTAGATCCCTGCGTTGTAATCTTGTATCTTGCAGCATCAGACAAATACTTCGGTCGTTCTATCTTACCCTTTCCTCCATCATCATCAGAACTACTGCATGCCGTGAAACTCAACGTCATCAACGCTAATAAACTCACTACTAAAAACTTTGAATGTCTCATTTCTTTTTATATTTATAATTACTAGTTTCTAATAGATTTACTCCTTCAAATCATACATTCAATGATTCTTTTATATTAACATAATCTTTCAAAAGAAAATTAATCCTCCCTTTAAAAGACTATTAAATAGCTTTCCAAAGATTATTACATGACTTTTCAAAAGACACCGAGTACCTTTTAAAAGACCATTGAGAACCTTTCAAAAGAAAATTGTAGACCTTCCAAAAGACAATTACATTAGTGGTAACAAAAGTAAATATATTTTTTTATTTATCATTCATCACTCGTTAAAAATTAATAATCCCCCTCTTTCCAATCTCACCACTACCTTTTATCACGTTCCTCGTGCCTCTTAAACATTCCCCAAAGAGAGTTCTATCTTCTCAAAGTCAATCTCTTATCCCTCACAATATAACAGAGTCTGAACGAGTACATTTCACTTTCCAGTCACTCCTATCACGACCTTTTTACTTGCTAACATCTAAGATCCAACTATCTACATGAAGTATTAAATATGAAAGCAAATAAATTAAAAAATAAATTAGGGGCTTATACAATATGTGTTATGATCTTTTTTAACCTTATAATCCCAAGTTTATAGCTCGAGGTAAACTCTTTTAAATATAGCTTTTAACAACTTCCGCCCCAATCAACTGATTTAATGTAGAACCTATAAGTTCATCAGAATAGATTGACTGCCAATAGTTATCGAAAATCGGTTTATCTATATTACATTGTCCAGAATTGTCTAATGCATATATAATAAGTCGTTCCTTATCACAAATCCCCATTAGTTTAGAGCGTAACATACGAGCATATGACAAGGCTTGACGGAAGGCTTTTTGTTCTTCTATCATCGAAGACATGTCCAACTTAGCCTCAATTACTAAGGGTGAACTTTCAAAATGAGTAGTCCCACGTGGGAAAAATACAAAGTCAGGAATAGCCTTTTCCTTTCTTCCAGCCTTTAATTGTAGCTGTCTCGTCCAATCAGAATCATTGTAACCAACTCGTTTCAATATAGGGATGAGAATGTTTTCTTCTACGTCCTTCTCATGTATAATGTCTCCAAAGTCAATAGAAGTCACTGCATAGAGTTGTGGATAATCTGTATTCTCTACTCCTTTTTCCTTTACTAATCGCAATAATTCTGTGTAGTCTTTTGCAGAAAACCTTATACCATTTATACCTTGCAAATTCTTTCGTACAATTGGTAACTGAGAGAAATAAGAATCTTCTTTTAAGTCTGAAAAAGTAATTTTTGGAAGTTTAATACCATTACGTACAATAGTTCTGCAATGATAATAATCAAAAGGATTGAATATGCCGATCGAATCTGCACGCCAAATTGAATGTATATAACTTCGTGGGGATGTGCAATATACAATAACTAAGTCTCCTCTACGAGTTCTTTCATTACAAGCCCAAATAGAAGTAGTAGATGGTTGCGACTCTACTAATGAATCAAGAAACTTAAAATCAATATTACCAGATGCTCCTGTTAACCATACATTTGTGGGTTGTGGTAATTTTCCTGTTGTTAATTCCTCTGTATCTAAGAGTACCCTTGCTCCGTAATCATATAGGCATGCACAGAGTTCAGCATCTGTTAGTTTATTGTCTTTTTGGAATTCATTAAGTATACCGTATATATCATAGTAATACATAAGGTACTTCTTGTAGTCTTTAGAACGAGGTATTGGTGGTAAGTCTATGCCAAGCGCATCACAACTCTTTTGTATAATATCAAATCGATGTGAAAGAAAGATAGGCTTAAAGTAGTAATCATAATAATACAAATACATAGATAAGGCATCTACCGCTGCTGCTTTTAATCGAAACTTATTTGCCGATATGATGTATTTGTTCCCTAACCATACGATTTCATCATCTTTAACTTCAAAGTCCATTAGGTCGTATGAGTCGATAAAATACTCAAAACTGTCACGAGTAAAAATCTCTTCCTCTATGAGATTTCGTTCAACGAAATTAATCTCATGTATATATACTAACTCAATAAATTGCTGAGGATTAAAATCACTATCCAATCTATGTGCAAATGTTGCGATAGCTTCTATATTCTTGTATACATCATCGGGATTAGGGTCAAACATTTCTATCGTTTTCTGTCCATCGGCTGATTGCTTATAATAGTCCCATAGAATCTTATTCATAATCTTTTAATTCTTTCTTAAAGTTTAAGGTTTATCTTATTAGGCTTTGCTCAGATAAGCATACTCTTGTTTGTATCGCTCAATACGTTCATAATCCTTTTTTGCTGGATTAGGAATACGAGAAAGGTCCATATTGTGAGTAAGGTCATGCAGCTTCACTTTCGTTGCAAGCGCATTGCTTTTGATACGTTGGATATATGTTTCCCTATCAGGCGAAAGGTGATGATTAAGTAATCGTAAAGCTGTTGCTAACTCTTCTCTATCAGCTTCTGATAATGGACTTTCTAATTTTTCATCTAATAAATTAAGCACCTCCTCCACTGAGTTTGAAGTATCTCCGCTTGCATCATGTAGATAACCAACAACCTGTTCTTGCCAAGTGTTCCCCATTTTAGCAACAGCTGAAAGATGACCTGTTAAGTAATCAACTCCAGCTTTATCTTTCTGCCCCTTATGTAACTGGCAGGCTATGTCTGCTGCACTTTGTACGACGACTTTTTCTTTATTACTTAACATTATTAAAATTTAGGTTATACATAATATTTATAGTCTTCGCTGAAAGACTCTCTCATATCACAAAGGTACATATTTTTGTGAATACCTTGATGGTTTTCCCTTATAATCTCAAAATACCATATAAAAAAATCGCAGCAACCTATAATTGGATTACTGCGATGATATTAATTATAATTCTTTAATTTACTTCACTTCCTCAAATATATCCTATACTGATTATCAGTGATTTATATTTGCATGGTACAAATAAGACGCGCTGTGAGCATCTTAAATGACAAGAAACTATAATTATCAATAAACAACTATGCTATGTACTTCTTAGTCATCTTTGTTCTTAAATTTTGTTACTGCAGCTGTACATATTTCTAAGCATTACACAATATATTATGGTAAAAATGTGCGCTAATACGTGTATTTCAAGAACTCAAACAGAAACCAAGCGCTTGAATATGAACACATCTTATGATATGTATCTCCTTTGTCACTATCTGCAAAATCAGATATACTTTTAATCATCATGCACTTTTTTCCTAAGATATGAGCAGTCATATATAGACCATACCCCTCCATATCTAAACCACGAAGTTTCTGGTTCTCTTTTAATAAATCTCTCATAAATCCTTTGTTTGCTACGACGTACGATCCGCATGCGCCGGGTTTGAAGTGTACGGAAGGATTTTTTTTCATTAGATTAAGATTCTTGGTATCAAGTACACGTGAGATAAGATTTTCTGGATGTCTCTCTTCCATGAAAGTGTTCATCTTACCCTTCAAATCAAAATCACATTCCAACATTTTAGGATTTTTCTTAAAAAATGTACCATCTGCAGATTCGCAGAGTTTTCCGCTCCCATAATCGTATTCAGATTCTGCTATGAATATATCACCAAAATCGATGGAATCAATTCCCTCTTTTTTAAATCCTGCACAAATTCCCGTCATGAATAGTGTTTCTATATTGAATAAGGAGAACATACATGATGCCATTACTGAAGTAGCCTGCATTCCTGGCATATTATTGCGTCCTGCAATAATTTTTAAAGTATGACCTAGCTCTGTACGAAGATCAGCCTCAAAGAAGTCGTTGGAAATTCCTTCAATAGCTACCTTTTTCCAATCTAATCCAGAAGCAATCTTCATCTGTTCGAACTCTTCTGACAACGCACAAATGATACCTACATTATATTTATTCTTATTATGGAGACTTGTCAATAGCTGTTCTTTTGTCGAGACTATTGATTCTACTGCGTTTTGGAGAATTTGTTCCCAATCATCCTTTTGCAAATCATAATGGATGAGTTTCCACAATTTTTTTTCATATTTTCCTGTATTTGCAACAACTTTGTCTTCATACTGCGACAACCCAATAACGTATATGGGCTTTTTAAAGCGTCCTATACGATACAATTCATTGATAAAGTCTTCGCTTTTTCCGGGTTCTATAGGATCATTGTCACTTACAGGGAGAACTAAATCTAAAAGAAGTAAATCATATAAATTCTTTGATAGCTTTTGTCTACCTGAATTCAGGGAGCGAGCAATTTCTATATTGTCGGCATTGACCATGCACATACCTGTAAGTACCGACTTGATACGAGTTGTTTTATCCGTATCATCATCCATTATTAAAATCCTAATCATCGTAATATTTTGTTTAATTTTAACAATAATTCTTCTTTCCAATCTTCGTTTTTCAAATTGAAGTAAACGAATCCCTTGTAAATATCTCCATATTGAGCTTCAAAACGTTCATCCAACGCATTAATACGTACTCCATCCACAAAGCTCTCATACATGGTTACAACGATGACAGGAGTTTTTATATGACGAAGTTTCATAAACCTTAATATGTTAGCCCCAGCCAAAGGTTCTTGCTCACCATTTTCATCTCGTTTTGTATCATAGGTGTTCATACTGACATCTAATAAAATAATGTCATATTCACTACCATGAAAGATAACTTCTTGTTGGGCTGTATTATAAGACTGTCTATCTGTTAGGCAACTTTGCTTAACATTATTGATACAAAAGTCCTTGATATGCTGGAGTTTTGTAGAATTATCTTCTATTATCAATATTTTTCTCATTTTACTTTGAAATTGCATAATTTGATAGTAACATTTGTCATGCATAATCCTTCTACTGCATTCATTGCAATGGAGTTCTCTTTGCAATCAAGATCTTGTTTAAGGATTTTATTAATTTTGGCTATACCACTTCCTCCCTCTCCTATTGCGGAAGATGTATTCTGAAGTTTTTCTTTAAATATCATATTTAATTTATTAGGATCTTCAGAAGTCTCATTTACGAATTTGTACCTGACTTCATCAGGGGTTATTTCTATATTCAATGTAAAGTGGCGTTTTCCATCTATTGCATCGACGCTATGCTTAAACATATTATAAAAAATATTTCTCATAATATCTGCATAGTGCATAACATAATTGGACTTTATCATAAAGGTTTCTCCTTTGATTGATAGTTGATCATCAGTTTCACAATTTGTATTTGATAACTTGATAGTATTATAAACTTGATGAGATATCGCCTTGAAATCGACGTCTTCAAGTTTTGGCTGAGATACATTGAACCATCTAGATATTTTTCGTATTTTTAGATTTATTGCTTCGGTAGCTGAGCGTATTTGAGAGAGCATATCAGTACGTGCATAACCATCTGGCATTCTATCTTTTATAGTACTTTCAAAGGTTTCTATAGAAAAAAGGATAGCATTCATAAAATCTTTGTTAATATAATTTCTAATGTTTTCCAGACTCTGTTCAGTTTTCTCCCAAAGCCATTTAAACATTTGTTGGCAGAATAAATATTTGTCTCCATTTTTTAATTTAAGAGATAAACCAAACTCCATAGCTTTGAAAGCACATTCCTCGGCGGTTGCATCATAGACGAATAATCCATTGGGTTTATCTTTCTTGTCGTATATTTGAAGCTTTTGCTTAATCAAATATGTAACAGCATTATCAAAGCTCTTAGAGAATTCTTTAAGTGCATTATTAACAATTTGATGTTCAGTGGAGTTTAAGTTATAGGTATCTGTCCAATACACGTCATTTTGGTATTCTTCATCCTTAATTTGAAGTATAAGATTCCTCTGCCCCATCTCTGGTCTTAGCATACTCTCCAACTCTCCATGGCGAACACGTGTACTTAAATATGCAACAAGCCCATAGTCGCTATTAAGAAACTGTTCCTTGATCTCACAATAAAGGTTATTGAACACTTCATACAGTCCATTGCTGTTAATCGAAATCTTCGTATTAGTCTTTTCTTCATATCCTTTTGAATTGTCAAAAAAGACGAGCCGTTGAAATTAACAACATAGATATTCTTCCTTTGAGAAACTACAGTATCTACCAATAACTTATATCTATTAAATAGACCGTCAATCTCGGCAAGCTTATAGTTTATGATAGCATCCTCATTTGCATATATTTTATTTTCATCCATATTTCTCGAAAGATTATAAACGAGTAAGGCATCGTCAATTTTCTTTAATTGCTCCTGATATACCTCTTTCTTTTGTGAATTTAATGAGATGTTATATTGAAGGAGGTTTTTTCTTTCGGACAGTCTCTCTTTAAAACTATCTATAATTGAATAATGTTTTAATATTTCATCATTATTTAACAGGAAAAATAAAAGCTCAACTTTCTCTTTACCAATAGAATTCACATCTATCACCTTGGTTAATTCTGATGGTTTGTTTATATGATTTAGTTCACATAATTCCAACAAAATAAAACTCTTATCTACAGATTCCTTACATGTAAGTATAACAAATATCAACAAGTCAATATTTCTTCTTATTCCTTCATAGAGTTTATCTTGTAGCATTTGTATAATAGATGATGTGTCGACCTTGGCAACAGATGCGACATCTTTTACGTAATAGTCAACATATAGATTTATCGCTTTTTGGACATTCTGATCTCTAAAGAGGCAATCTATCATCTTTGCGACAGCAGTTTGCCTAATTGGAACATATTCCTTTGCACTTTTATAAAGGTTTTCTGCGTGTTTAAAGGCGTCTGAGAACATATTTCTTTTATAGTAATACTCGGCATTTATTGGCTCTGCTATATGCAATGGCAATGATAGAATATCAACTTGCTCATTCCTGATGCGTTTTTGCCAAATATCACAAGCTACAGAATTTATATCATGCAACTTATACTCTTCTATGTATGATATTGCACCATCAACATCATCCCACACTCTTGAGAAAATTGGATCATAATACATGATATTCATCAATGTTAAGCGATGATTAACATGTTCATTTGATTCTATTTTGTAAAAAGAATCTAATCCTGCAGCTATTGTAAAAGAATAAATATTCTTGTTGAATTGATATAATGCATAAAGATTTTCTTCTACATTCTTGTAGGTGAGGACATCGTAGATACCTTTACTTATACTATTAACTGGCGCATTAGGAGCTTGTTTATAGGGAGTTTCATATCCTTGTTTAAGGTATATAAGAGAACGAGTATAGAAGATAAATGAATCGAAGCAACAGGCAGGATTCTCTTCTATAATATATTTTGCGTAATCACAACATTTTGCGTATTCACCAGAATAATAACAATCAAGCATATCTATATAGCGTTGATTGTAATATCCTTCTATTTTTCTCCCAGTCAAGGCTATTACGGAATGTAGGCTTTTATCTTTGGTTTTGTTAAACAAATAACATCCTTTTGCAATAAGATCTTTGTTATATGGATCTTTGACTAGTACGCTTTTTATGACGGATACCAGAATCAAATACCTATCTACCAAAGCTGCCAATGATTCAAACATTATAGGTAACGACAGATCCGTATTGGCATACTGATTGTAATAGTTTAATCTAAATAATACATATTTATAATAATCCTTATGCAACTCAGTCCTATTGCGTTTATATAATGCATTCAGGTCCTCATCAAACTTATAAGGAGATAATTTTTTCTGAGTGCGTTCATAAATATTGTATAGTACATATAGGATATAGTTGTTGTTTTCTTTACAAGAATGTAGTGTTTCTGAAATAAAGGTCAAACATTTCTGACTTTCCCCTTCATATTCATATAAAAGGCATTTTGTCTCATAATACCATAATGAAACTCCCAACTTATTTTTCACTTCCTCAATAATGTTGTGTGATTCCTGATAATCACCAAGAAGAAAACAATTCTCAAATTGAATCTTTTTTCTTGCAAACCATGCAATGTTAGACCATTGCCCTCTCATATAAGAAAGAATCCAATTAATCTCCTCCAACACAGAAGTGGGCCTAAAAAAAATAGATGGTTTCTTACATAGTTCAGAAAGAGTCTTAGGATAGAGAATACCCTCAATATCATTGGGAATAGTACTGTAAATCCTCTTTACACAATCTACAACATCGCGAATTTCTATGATGTTTGAGAGGGATTTCAATGAGTTAATAGCTTTAGCTTTAGGCAGGGTCCTAAAGTTATTGAGAGATAATTGTTTTAGATGATATGTCTTCATTATTTAATGTTCTTTTGTTCAAATATGAGGTCGTAAATTCAATTATTGATATAATAACATTTCATTTTATATTTTATTTGTTCTGTTCGTAATAGTATGAATGGTCAATACCTTTCATAAACATTTCTCTATCATCAATCTTTGTAGTGAGAGTTGGCAGCACCAAAGACTTGATATGTGTACTATCTGCTACACTTTCACGCATTGCAGCCAGATATTCATTCTTATCTATCTGACTCCAATCCACACACCGTTTGAGAGAACGCTTCAGCATAAGGTCAAGCCAAATACGAGTGCTGCGACCATTGCCTTCCATAAAGGGATGGGCTACGTTCATCTCCACGTATTTGTCCATAATCTCATCAAAGGTGGTTTCTGGCATTCGTTCTATTGTTTGCAGGGTTTCAGGGAAATGCATACAATTAGCAAAGGTAAAACCACCTTTTGAAATATTCTTGGTACGGATTTGTCCTGCAAAGTCATACAGTCCTCCAAAGAGATAAGCGTGTATTTGTTGTAAACATTTGATTGTACCTGGGTCTACAGTCTTTAAGATACCACTTTCAAAAAGCTGATAAGCCTTTTTCTTGCTCTGTCCGTCAATAGTGTTATCACTATAGAGGAACCAGTCAAGAAAGCTCGTTGCCTTGGTATTGTTGATATGCTTTGCCAAAAGGGTTACACCCTCTGCATCAAACGTATCTGTCTTATAAGACTTCCCATCAGAGGCTTTCAGCTTCAGTTGGTTAGTAGCACTAACCAACTGACTATTTTCTTTTCTTAGTTTGGTTTTGAGATACTTCCAATAGTTTCTCGTCTTTTGGTAATCATCTTGCTCGTTAATTGCAGCAATGATGTCCAGCACAGAGAACCACCACTTACTGTGTTCCTCGTCCCACACCGCCCTAACTTCACGGTCGTTGAAGAATCTAATCGATTTCTTACTGTGTTCTTTATGTTCTTCCATAAGCAGGTTCTTAGTCACTACGCCTATTAGATAGTGTCTTACAAAGGTAGCAAAAAAATCTATATAAAGAAAAAGACAAGGTCATTTTTATTAAGAATACACTTCATACCTGAATATCAATAAAGCAAACATAGTTTTGTTTTTAGTTGCTGTCATTTTTAACACTTCACGCAACCAACAGATTATAAACCACTTATAACACATTGAAGCGTGACAGCAGTGACAGCAACTTTGAAAGTTTATTCAGATAGCAACTAACGTTTTAATTTAGGATTGACGGACTGACCTGTACAGCTTCGTATCGCTACCAAATACTCTGTGCCGTGCGAAGAATGCTTGCTGTGGAGGTTCGAGATGTTGGCAAGAACACGGCCGAAATGAGAGAGGCTTGTCAGGTGTAGCTGACTTCCATATCGCTGACGGAGCAGACTGAAGATCGAGGCGGCTGTCATATAGGCACCCTTGGTCAAGTCCTTAGGGATGGAAAAGCACTCGAAGAAGAGAGCCTCAGCAGGGGTGCGCTGCTGATACTGCACGTTGTTTGCCATAATCTCCTGGGTGTCAACCTCATCAAACCAGTATCGCCTACCAGCCTCAAGTTCGGCAACCGCCTGCGCATAAAGCTGCTCATAGTTTATGTGGTCGGGCAGACGAATGGGACCTGTCAGCGTAACCGCAATAAAACGACGGCAGCCACTGGGATCGCTAAAGACATCCGAGATATTTGCTGTCGCAATGAAAGAGGCTACACGTGGCAACGTAACTTGCTGTTGGCGGTAAGGCTGACGGAGTTTTACGCTTGCAAGCTGCATGACATTTTTCAAAAAACCGTCTTGAGTCTTGGCAGACAGGGCATTGAACTCATCAATATTGATAAGCAGCGATTGTGTCATTGTCCGCAGCGTATTCTGTTTCTCACTGATGACAAGATTATCATTATAGCCCCACTGCAACACTTCGGGCAGCAAGCGTTTGCAGAAGGTAGACTTCCGATAGCCCTGTCGTGAGATGAGTAGCGGTGCAACACTATTGCCATGTGCTGTATCTAAGCCCATCCATTGTGCCACCATTGCAAGAAACCACGTGTGGAACCAGTCTGCCCATCGTGCGTTGTCATTAGGTACACAGTTTGCCAAAGCCTTAATATGGTCCTTTCCGTCCCATCGCCCACGCAGTCCTTTGAGAAAGTCGTCCACAGGATTAAAAACCTTGACAAAGTCCGACTCCGTGTATCGTCGGATGTCTTTATCCCACGCATCAATCCCATCAAGACGTGCCTTGATAGCGATTGTGTTGCGCATCCGTTCATCCGCAGGCACAAAAGGTTCATCACTCCCAGCCTTTCGGATTTCTGCACATCCCAAGGCCGTATTATATCGCATCTCATACTTCCGTTCGAGATAGTCGAGCAGACGACGAGTTATATCATACTTCAGTCTATTAGACCGTTTGTTATGCTGATTCTCAGCTTTAACACTTCTAAGATTTTTCATATATAATAAGTTGACGAGTTTACGAGTTGACAGGTTTACGAGTTGGGTAATACTTTTCATCATCGAAGAGTTGTAAAAGTTCCCATACCTCTCGTTCTTTCTTCATAGCATGAAACATATTACAGCTATCACCCAAACCCACAGGAAGGGCGACAACCATTGTTGAACGTTGATAGAAAACGGGCACCTTACCAATAGAATAATGCAGGTCCCGTCCCACATGCATACAATCGTGCATAAAGCACACTGCCCAGTCTTTGGGCATGTTAGGAAAATCTGTAAACATAACAAGAATGATTTAAGAATAAAACAAAAAAGAAGACGATGCCAGTATGTAGGTTAATCACGTCTACCATACTATCGCCTTCCTGATTTCTGTCTGCAAAGATAATACACAGACATACCCCTTGTCAAGTTTTTCGAGAGTTTTCTTTATCTTTCTTACGAAATATAATTAAGTCAACCAATGACACAGAGCGTGCCAGCTATTGTTGGGTGTTAGGTGTTAATTGTTAGGTATTGATGATTAGCCATAGAGGTATCTCGGTGATCACGTCCCCTCGGGATAGGGGCCGCTATCTCTCATGTTCTCTCTTTATTCTTTTTCTCACAGAACTACACAGAAGAACTGATTTCACAAAGGTGCACAGAGACATTAAGTCAACCGAAAGCACAGAACGTTACAGCTATTGTTGGGTGTTGGGTGATAGATGTTTGGTGTTGATGATTAGCCATAGGGGTATCTCGGTGATCACGTCCCTTCGGGAGAGGGGCCGCTATCTCTCATGTTCTCCCTTTATTCTTTTCTCACAGAACTACACAGAAGAACAAATTTCACAAAGGTACACAGAGACATTAAGTCAACCGATAGCACAGAACGTTACAGCTATTGTTGGGTGTTGGGTGATAGATGTTAGGTGTTGATGATTAGCCATAGGGGTATCTCGGTGATCACGTCCCTTCGGGGGAGGGGCCGCTATCTCTCATGTTCTCCCTTTATTCTTTTCTCACAGAACTACACAGAAGAACAAATTTCACAAAGGTACACAGAGACATTAAGTCAACCGATAGCACAGAACGTTACAGCTATTGTTGG
>OGJT01000187.1_pt1 | contig 38688 bp, 36 predicted proteins | sample 1572331 | NCBI WGS metagenome assembly OGJT01 (sample SAMEA2582094, study PRJEB24529) | metagenome | biome: Human gut stool | place: China | collected 2011
CAACTATATTTTTGATTAGAGTGTTTGTGTAGTGATACACTTGCACTCTTTTTTTTGAGGGTAATATAAGTATCAAAAAGAGGTTATACGGTTGTCTTTTCCTACCCTTTGGCTACCCGTAAAAACAAAACAGACTGATAACCAATAAGTTATCAGTCTATATTTGTACCCAGACCCGGGCTCGAACCGGGATGGGTTACCCCACTGGTGTTTGAGACCAGCGCGTCTACCTATTCCGCCATCTGGGCTTGGCTTGCTGTTTAAGAACAACGGATGCAAAGGTAGATAGATTTTCTGAATGTGGCAAATTTTTAAGTAATTATTTCAAGACAAGGGTGTTATAAATTAGAGTTTAGGGTATTTAACATTGAAAGACTTGGTAGAATAAGATATAAAAGGTATCTTTGGAGAAAAGACATAAACAGGTTAGCTTAAACAGATTATGACTACGACACAAACTAACTATTGTGTGATACTAGCTGGAGGAAAGGGGCGTCGCCTATGGCCAAGCAGTCGGGACAATTATCCTAAGCAGTTTATTGATTTCTTCGGAGTGGGTCGCACACAGCTTCAACAGACCTTTGACCGGTTCTCTCAGATTCTTCCTAAAGAGAACATATACGTCAATACCAGTCGCGACTACCTTGACCTTGTACGTAAACAACTCCCAGAAATACCGCTCGACCACATCATGGCTGAACCAATCCACCGCAATACGGCGCCAAGTGTAGCATGGGCTGTACATCGCATATCAATGTTTGATCCACGTGCAAACCTCATTGTATCTCCTTCCGATCAGAGTATTATCAACGAAGAAGCATTCCTCCGAGATATCACCGAAGGCTTATTATTCGTAGAGGAGAATAATGCTCTCCTCACCATGGGAGTAATCCCAACACGCCCAGAACCTGGTTACGGCTATATTCAGAAAGGCGTGTATACTGGACAGAACGATATATATAAGGTGCAAGCCTTCACTGAGAAACCCGACAGAGAGTTTGCCCAACTATTCATGACGACTAAGGAGTGGTATTGGAATACGGGCTTGTTTCTATCCAATCTGAACTATCTTTGGCAATGTATCTCTAACTTTCTTCCATCGATTCTACATAATGAGGAGCAAACGAGAAAGATAATAAGTATCGAAGAAGAAGACGCCTTCATGCAAGAGAACTTCTCACTCTATCCGAACGTTTCATTAGACTATGGTGTACTCGAGAAGTCGAATAATGTCTATGTAAAAAAGTGTCATTTCGGGTGGGCTGACATAGGTACCTGGCATGGAATCTACGAAGCAATGAGTAAGGGGGAAGGTGATAATGTCATCATAGACTCGGATGTCATCTTGGAAAACTCCGCCAACAATGTTATCAAACTACCGAAAGATAGGCTCGCTGTCATCAATGGGCTTGATGGTTACATAGTAGCCGAAAAAGATAACGTACTGTTCATCTGCAAGAAAGAAGACTCCTCCGCACTCGTAAGAAAATATGTCAATGAAGTTCAGATGATGAAAGGGAAAGACTATATATAGCCCCACCCTATCCCCCAACTTGCCCATCTCTTATCTGTAAACAGCCCTTTATAACAAGGAAAAACGAGGACATATACCTTATTATATATGCCCTCGTTTGTTCTATCTATTTAATCCGTAAGCTCGAATTAATCTAATTCCTGGAATGCTTTAAATATCTTTGCTGCAATCTCCTGTTGCTCATCAGCCTCAACCTTAACATGGTGCTTAAAGTCAACATCAGCCTCATTATTCATTGGCAATAGGTGAATATGAGCGTGATTCACCTCTAGTCCCAACACAACCTGTGCCACCTTCTTACAAGGAAAGACCGCCTTAATAGCACGAGCCACCTTCTTTGCGAATACTTCAAAGGCTGCCAAATCCTCGTCACTCATATCGAAGATGTAGTCAACCTCCTTACGCGGAATCACCAAGGTATGCCCCTTTGTTACAGGATCAATATCTAAGAAAGCATAGAACTGGTCGTTCTCTGCACATTTATAACTAGGAATCTCGCCTGCTGCAATCTTACTAAATATCGTCATACGAACCCTCCTTAAAGATTAAGCCTCTATCGAAATCTTATCAATACGCAACTTGATAGTACCGCGAGGAATCGTTATCTCAACCTCATCGCCCACTTTCTTATTCAGCAATCCCTGTGCAATTGGAGTCTTGATAGATATCTTATTTTGCTTCAAATTAGCTTCCGTTTCACTCACAATAGTGTATTTCATCTTAGCCTTAGTCTTAACGTTTGTCATCTCAACTGTGGACATGATCTGCACAGCCTCAGTACTCAAACGTGACACATCAACGATCTTTGCCTGCGCAACTGTCATCTTCATCTCTGCAATACGAGCCTCCAAGTGGCGCTGAGCCTCCTTTGCTGCATCGTATTCAGAGTTCTCACTCAAGTCACCCTTATCAGCAGCTTCAGCAATAGCAGCCGATGCCTTTGGGCGTTCAACAGACTCTAAATACTGCAAATCAGCTACGAGTTTATCGTAACCTTCCTGTGACATATAAGCCATAATATCTCTTTTTAATAATTAATACGTTTTTCAACGAACATAAAAAACACAGAATTCCAACATAACTTACCCATGCTGGAATCCCATATCCTTAAATGCTCTAATCTTTCTATTCAATTGCAAAGATAGCTCTTAAATGTGAGATGACAAAGTTTTAGAGGTTAAAAATTCTTTTAAAGGATTTTTTCTATCTTGCTGCTAACCAATGACTACTATCAATCTAACATGTTTGCGGTGTATAAAAGAGGGTTTTTGTGTCAAATCGAAGATATATAATAAATTTTACTTGATATAAGTCAATAAATCAAGAAAAATACAAAAAAGACATCAAAAAACTTGCAAATATAAAGAATACTACCTATCTTTGCATCGTGTTTTTCATAGTATTAGATTTAAGGTTAACAAAGGTTGGACTACAGCGGTAGTCCTTTTTTTATGCTCTTAAGTCTCATCTCCATTCCAAAACGCCGATTTTAATACCCCAACCAGACTCCACAAAAGGGAGAAGTGCCTAACGGAAACTAAACAAGAGAGCGTCTCTGATAATTCAAAATTCATAATCTAAGATTCAAAATTGGGATCTGGTAAAGTTGACGAGGGGATGAGTTGACAAGTAAACAAGTTGTTAGTTCTGTGGGAAATGATGATGACTTAATAATTCAAAATTCATAATTCAAGATTCAAAATTGGGATCTGATAAAGTTGACGAGGGGATGAGTTGACAAGTAAACAAGTTGTTAGTTCTGTGGGATAGAGTGTCACAAGTAGGGACAGACGCCCTCGTCTGTCCGCAAAACAGATGAATCCTTATTAATTAATTAGGGTATGTGGGCGGACAGACGAGGGCGTCTGTCCCTACATTATAGAACCTCGTCCAATTAAGGGAAATAATGGGTAAAAGCAAAGAGAGTCTCTCTTCACATCAAAGAGGGCGTTTCCTTGATGCGAAGAGGGCGTTTCTTCATATTGAAGAAACGCCCTCTTTATATTCTCTCATTATCTTCCTCCATTAGAACCAGATACCACAAGTAAGAACAGATACCCTCATCTGTCTTACTTTGTACCTCCATTTCGATAAGAATGAACTCATTCTAACTGGCTTCGTTAGGCACACCTCGCCTTTCGAAGGGATAGGGGAAGGCTTCCAACTTATCTATTCCTAACGATATTCAAGAAGTACTCATGCATGCGAGTGTCAGTATCTAATTCAGGGTGGAAAGCCGTCACCAACTGATTTTCTTGTCGTGCGGCTACGATTCGATTATCCACCTTTGCTAATACTTCCACAGCCTCCGTAACTTCTTTAATATAAGGGGCACGAATAAAGGTCATCGGTATCTTACCTTCAATCCCTTCAAACGTCGCCTCCACATGGAAGCTACCTAATTGCCTGCCATAGGCATTTCGTGCCGTTGCTATCTGCATTGTACCCAACCGGGGAGGGGCTGGAGCTGATGTACTATTCCCTTCCACGTCACGAGAAAGGAGTATCAAGCCCGCACAAGTGCCAAAGACTGGTAGCCCATGCTCGATCTCCTCACGAATAGGCGACAATAATCCTAACTCGTCCAAGAGCTTTCCTTGCGTCGTGCTCTCGCCTCCTGGGATAATCAAAGCATCTTTCTGTTGTAACCAATCCTGCTTTTGACGCACTTCAAAGCAGTCTACTCCTAACTTGCGGAGTATCATCTCATGTTCAAGGAATGCCCCTTGAAGAGCGAGAACAGCTATTTTCATTGTCCACGTTCAGCCATGAGCACCTCTATCTCATGCTCGTTGATACCCACCATAGCCTCACCTAAGTCTTCAGACAACGCTGCCAAAGCCTTCGGATCATTATAGTTTGTAACGGCTTTCACTATGGCTGCGGCACGCTTAGCAGGGTCTCCACTCTTAAAGATACCCGATCCCACGAATACACCTTCAGCACCCAGTTGCATCATCAAAGCGGCATCAGCAGGTGTTGCCACACCACCAGCTGCGAAGTTCACCACTGGTAGTTTGCCATGCTCATGCACGTATTCCACCAAGTCATAAGGCACTTGCAACTGCTTAGCAGCCTCATACAACTCATCTTCACGCTTGCTTACCAGTTCACGAATTTGGCTCTGCATCAATCTCATGTGGCTCACTGCTTGCACCACATCACCCGTTCCAGGCTCCCCTTTCGTTCGAATCATTGTAGCGCCTTCAGCGATTCGGCGCAATGCTTCTCCTAAGTTACGAGCACCGCAGACAAACGGTACATCAAACTGGTTCTTATCGATATGATAGATGTTATCAGCAGGTGACAACACCTCACTCTCATCGATATAATCAATCTCAATTGCTTGCAGGATCTGAGCTTCAGCAATGTGTCCAATGCGGCACTTAGCCATCACTGGGATAGTAACTGCTTGCTGAATACCCTTGATCATCTTAGGGTCACTCATACGTGAAACACCACCTGCTGCACGAATGTCAGCGGGTATTCGCTCTAAAGCCATTACTGCACAAGCACCCGCAGCTTCGGCTATTCGCGCCTGTTCAGGTGTAGTTACATCCATGATAACACCGCCCTTTAACATCTGAGCGAGATTACGATTTAATTCTTGTCTATTAGTCATATTGATTTGATATTAATGTTTTCTCCATTCTGTCGGAGCCTGTCCCATCTGCTTCTTAAAGAACTTTGAGAACTGAGCTTGCGAACTAAAGCCAAAGTCATAGGCTATTTCTTGGATAGTTGATTGCGTTGTACGCAACTGACAGGACAATGCCTCTGCCAGCGTGTGATCGATGATACTCTTCGGCGACTTGCCTGATATGCGATGAGCCACTTGTGAGAGATAACGTGGCGAAACGTTCAGGCAGTCTGCATAAAAGGCTACATCACGGTTCGTTCGATAGTGCTTTTGTACTGCTTCTAAGAACTCGTTGTACAGCTGACTACTGCGTCCACTTAGGTCGCTCTTGCGTGCAACGAGTGTTCGGATGTATTCCTTTGCATGCTTTATAGCATCTTCCATCGTTTCATCTTGGCTTAGATAAACCGCAAGAGCTGATGAGAAACTATTTGAAAGACCATGCTGTAACACTTCATCCAGCACCAATGAGCGTACGCCTTGCTTATTAGCACTTAGCGAAGCTGTCGTTTCAGAATCCTGTAATGAGGTACAATTAAAAATTCGTTCGGCATCACTTTCACGCAGAATAACCATAGAACAAAGGGGCAATAAGCGATGGCGAATCTGCATAATAACGTCATCTGTCATCAGTCGGTCACCATTGCTTGCAGTCACAATGGGGTCATAAATAATGTGATGAGGTCTATATTTCGATAGAGCTTCTACAATAACAGCAAGCGTCTCGGTCGTTCTTATCATTCCAATCTTTACCGTATCGGGCTGCATATCGTTGATGATTGCTTCAATCTGCCCCTTTACGATGTCAGCAGGAAGATCATAGAAAGCCTGAATGCCCACGGTATTCTGCACCGTAATTGACGTGACAGCAGACACGGCATAACCACCCAATGCGGCTATTGTTCTGATGTCAGCTTGCACACCAGAGCCTCCCGTACTATCCGAACCCGTTATTGTGAGTATTGCTTTCAATGGTCCACTAATTATATTCTGACTACAAAGTAAAGAGAAAATATCCGTTCCTGCAAGACTTGTTCCTATATTGACAAGAAAAACTAAAGTTATGACCTCTTCTGTTACTAACACCTATTACTATTGTAACGCAGCATTGCATGAATGGGAAGCAATATAACAACTATAAAAGAGGTCACCTATTCAATTGGAATTTTATCCTATTCAAATCTCATTTTCAGCATAGTGAAAAAACAATTTCAGCGTAGTGAAAGAACAATTTCAGCATAGTGAGAGAATAATTTCAGCGTAGTGAAAATATAATTTTGTACGTATAAAATTACTACGCTCCTAGTAGAAAAAGTAAAAAGAATAAGTCCTATACAGAGGGTATCTCGGTATAGGACTGAGATACCCTCGGTCCTATACTGAGGTACCCTTAGTCCTATACCGAGGTACCCTTAGTCCTATACCGAGGTATTTGACCTTTTACATTAGCGACATTAATGCGTTGCCCGATAATAGGGTGAAGCCGTGAAAGCACTTGTCACTTTCGTGTTCACTGAAGGGTCGGAAATGGTGATACCAGAGTAGGTGGTGATGGGATAAACTGTACCACTAGAACTGGTAACAGCTGAGAAATAGGACGGTGTATGTCGTTTGTAAGGGACAAGCAGATTGAGCTGATTGCGGAATTGAGATAGAAGGATAGGCTCGTTAACTGCCCTCTTCTCAACATAATCTCCCATATCGAAGAAGATAGAAGGATTGTATCCATCCATCTGCTGAATACTAGTGGGTGGTACCAAGACAAGATTACTTGACTGGTTGATTTGTCGCATGATATTCACCATCCCATCCGCTTGAGAACAATCAATGACACTGATTGTTCCGTATGGATCAGTGTAGGTGCTATAGAAGTTATAGAACTCGTCTACAACGTTCTGATAGTTTGGATTAGACTTAGAAAGCTCGTTCCATAGCTGCTCATAAGGCATGCCATGCGCCATAATCTCCGTTGGGCAACCAATAAGATAGTGTGTACAATGCCGCAACTCGTAGGCTACCTCAATCGTTGACATATAGCAGTCATCGAAGAGGATATACTGCATTTTGCCGATACCCGATTGTGCAATACCTCGATCTAAGATAGAAATATCTGTCTTGTAGGTATCACCACCAAACCAACGGGTCAACGGAACAGACTCTACATCACGCCGTCTTCTGCGCAAGGTGTTCGAGAAGCTGCTGCGTGTTCCAGCATAGGACGGAAGCCAACCCATACCATGACAGCCCACTATCATTGAGTAATTGCGTGCTGGTGCGTATGCTTTCACACGGGTGAGAAGACTACTTATCCAGCGAGATGTATTCAGTTGCTGGTTGGGCTGCGTGTTATCAAACTTTGCCAATGTATCATCGACACACTGACCATTTTGATACTTTACATTGATCAATGCGCCCTTCTCTGGGGCTTCGGATATAAACACAACCAATCGTTTATTGCCTAATCCGCCCTCGTTCACTATGGCTTGCTTCATGTCATGCAGGTTGCCTTGGAAGAAGTTATACAGACTTCCAGGGCTGCCAGACCATGGCATATAAACGATGATGGTGTTCTCTGCCTCATTAGTACCGCCACCATCTGGTAGAGGGTCATCAGTACAAGAAGCCAACACAAAGAGCGCTATCAGCTGTAAGAAAAAGATGAGTCTCTTCATTTTGTCATTATTAAAGCTCAAAATAGATAATCTTTATCCGTAAGGGTATGCGTTTTCAGCAACGCTGTGAGCCCTTTCCTTTTATAAAGGGAAAGCCTTGCAACATCACAAGAGATGTGATAAGGCTTTCCATAGTCGTATTTAGGAGTAAGCCGGGCGACTTACTTTACAATAATCAGAGAGTAGTTCTTCTTGCCTTTCTGGACGAGAAGATACTTACCATCGATGAGGTCTTCAGCTGTTACTGGCTGGTCGAAAGCCGCGAGCTTCTCCTTATTCAAGGATACACCACCACCCTTCACGAGCTTGCGCATTTCGCTCTTACTTGGGAAGATCTGCATGCCTTCCTGGTTGAAGACATCAACTGCTGGCTGCCCCAGAACGTCCTTTGACACCTCATAGTGTGGTACATCCTTAAAGACATCAGCGAAGGTCTGCTCATCTAACTGCAATAGATTCTCCTTCGTACTCTTACCGAATAAGATATTAGAAGCGGCGATAGCCATATCTAGATCCTCTTGCGAGTGAACCATACGGGTAACTTCTTCAGCTAAGCGACGCTGCAATGTGCGGCGACCAGGGTCTTGACGATGCTCTTCGATAAGCCCATCTATAACATCTTTCTCAAGTGATGTGAAGATCTTAATGTACTTCTCGGCATCATCATCGCTCACATTCAACCAGAACTGATAGAATGCGTATGGCGTTGTGCGGTTACGATCGAGCCAGATGTTACCACTCTCTGTCTTACCAAACTTCTTTCCGTCAGCCTTAGTAATGAGTGGACAAGTAAGGCAATAAGCCTCAGCCTCACTACCAAGAGTACGACGAATAAGCTCGGTACCAGTGGTCATATTGCCCCATTGGTCATTACCACCAAGCTGCAACTTAACACCGAATTTTTCATATTGATATAAGAAGTCGTACCCCTGCAAGAGCTGGTAAGTAAACTCCGTAAAGCTTAGTCCGTCGCGAGCCTCACCATTGAGACGCTTCTGAACACTGTCTTTAGCCATCATATAGTTGACTGTGATATGCTTACCCACTACACGAGCAAAGTCCAAGAAGGTGAAGTCCTTCATCCAATCATAGTTATTCACCATCTCTGCCTTATTGGCTTCTTGACCATCAAAGTCTAAGAACTTACTAACCTGCTTCTTGATTGCCTCTTGGTTATGATATAGTGTTTCAGCATCGAGGAGATTACGTTCCTGGCTTTTACCTGACGGATCACCAATCATGCCCGTAGCACCTCCTACGAGCAGATAAGGCTTGTGTCCACAACGCTGCAAATGGCGTAACATCATGATACCACACAAGTGTCCAATATGCAACGAGTCAGCTGTTGGGTCTGTACCTAAGTATGCGGAAACCATCTCTTTCTGGAGTAATTCCTCTGTACCTGGCATTATTTGAGCCAGCATACCACGCCAACGGAGTTCTTCAACAAAGTTCTTCATCTATGTTCTTTATTTATGAGAATGATAGGAGTTATTGCGTTCTTGGATATAAGCCAACGCTTCAAAGTCCTTATCCTATATTGATATTCTATTAATAATTACGTATTGACAACCTTATTATTATATCTTGGCTGCACCCTTTCTTACGGCACGGGGTCATATCCACTGCCACCCCAAGGGTTGCACCTTAGTATTCGCCATATTGCAAGAGCAAGTCCTTTGAAGGGACCATGCTTCATAATTGCTTGTCTGGCATACTCTGAACAGGTGGGGGTAAAGCGACAAGACGGGGGCGTGAAAGGTGAGATAAACTGGCGATAGAACAATATCGGGAGTATTAACAACCATGACAAGCCACGCGATAGGAGATGCAAAAACTTCATGATAGGGTTCTTGTACTGCCTTATTTGCTGTAACTGCTCGTCTTCTTGTCCCTTCATTAGATACGTTCTCCTATTCGATGAAGTAAGTTCTCCACCTTTTCTTCAACAGTAACAGAGCTTGCCAACTCATTAGAGAGCCAAATAAAGGCTATGAGTAATTGCTTATCAGCCATCTCCGCCATACGTGGGAAGAGTAACTGCTTATGCTTCCGATAAGCCTCACGCACCTGCCGCTTCACTCGATTACGCTTCACGGCACGTTTGAAATGCTTCTTGGGAACACTGACCAATATCTGCACATCTGCTCGAGAAGAAGCCTTCCCCATTTGCAATTCACCATCCATCGCATCCGTCCGATCAATCAGTCGATACACAGCCTTCAATGGGAAAGATGTCATAGCATGGCAACCACCTGTACCAAAGAGTGTATCGATGAGCTTTCTACTGCACAACCGCTCCTCTTTCTTCAGTCCTTCTCCTTGCTTTGCCATACTACTCTGTTACGTATATCGGCTCCTTTCCCATTTAAGACATGAGGAAAGAGCCGTCTATTACTTACTCTTCTTTTGCTTCTCCAAGTAGTCTCTCAACGCACCAGTCATAGAGGTGTGCTGCGTAGAAGGAGCTTGCAAATCTAACTTCAAGCCCTGTGCTTCCACCTCTTTAGCCGTTGCCGGACCGAAAGCAGCAACCTTAACGTCGCCTTGCTTGAAGTCGGGTATATTCTCTTTAAGTGCCTTTACCCCCGTAGGACTAAAGAAGATGAGCATGTCATAATCGAAGTTCTTCACCTCTTCGTCCGTCAGTCCGTTGCTGACCGTACGATACATTACACACTCCTTATGCTTTAGTTTGTTTGCATCTAACAATGCCGAGATAGAGTCATTGTGTACAGAACTTTGCGGAACGAGGTACTTCTCGCCCTTATGCTTCAGCATTGTTGGGATCAAACTATCAATCTTTCCAGTGGTTCCGAAGAACACCTTACGCTTACGATACTGCACATACTTCTGGATATAGAGTGCGATTGTCTCGATAACACAGAAGTACTTCATATCTTCTGGTATGGTGATGCGCATTTCCTTGGCTAAATTAAAGAAGTTATCTACGGCATGTCTTGATGTAAAGACTACTGCGGTATAATCTAACAGATTAATCTTCTGCTGACGGAACTCCTTCGCTGTGAGTCCTTCTACCTTAAAGAAAGGTCTGAAAACTAGCTCCACTCCCAAATCAGAAGCTATGTCGTAATAAGGCGACTTATCGCTTGATGGCTTTGGTTGTGAGACCAAGATCTTATTTATCATCGTGTCCTAAAAGTTTATAATCAAATAGTTATCTGTAATTACCAATATACCCCATAATACCATCATCGGCATTAGTTCTAGCGCACAAAAGTACAAAATTATTTGCAGACTGACAGCTCTTCTCTTGAAAAAGATGGCATAACCCTTATAAAGAGTAAGCATTTTAACGAATAAAACAACAATTAGTGCATAAACGAATGCTGCTTGTAACGACAAGGAGAAATATATCTGCAACAACACTAAAGGGAACAACAACACGCCCTCAAGGGATGAGAGAAAGAGCCAAGTGCGCCCCCACTGTCCATTACTTTTACTATCGAAGAACACCCAGTTAACGAGTTTGTAAAGCAGATTCTTTATAAGGAAATAACCCATAAAGATGCCAAAGAAGCATCCTATCACGCTTAATTGAGACTCTGACTCGAGCCCTCCACGACCGCTTCCATGTGCAAAGAAATAATAGAGAATACTAAGGAGTAGCGACGTCTGGACTATCAAGAAAATCTGAAACCGAACCTCGTATGCTGTCTCCGTGACCACTTCTTTTCTCCTCGCAACATGGAAGAAACTCTTAATCTGCTTCTCAATGAAGTTGCGAGAGACTGCGAATGCAATCATCGCCATCACAAAACAACCTAAAAGTAAGGCTGTCACCGTATTGTCATTGCTAACAGCATAGGGCGAAGGAACGCCTTGCACACCATCAGCATGCGCATTTCCTCGCCCCAGTTTGAAGTATTTATTACCTTTAAAGTAACCCTCTTCTGCAAAATGAATATCCGTCAGCTGAAACGTTTTCTGCTTCTTTGGGCACAATAGACCCAGCGAGTCAGCCTCTTGACTCACCTTAGCCACAGTATCAGTCTTCGCTTTCTTCGTTGCTGCCAAAGTCGACTTCAACAGCAAAAAAGGACGAGTTATAGAATCAGTTGTCGGCATCTGTCACTTTAAAGTCCGAACGTTTTCTTTATCTCTTCAACTCTATCTAACTTCTCCCAGGTGAAGAGTTCCACCTCAATAGACTTCGTTTCATGATAACGGCTATTGAATACCTTCTTTACAACCTCATTCTGTCTTCCCATGTGTCCATAAGCTGCTGTCTCCAAGAACATCGGTTGGCGGAGCTTTAGTAGGCGTTCGATAGCCTTTGGACGAAGATCGAATAGGTGCTTAATCTGCTCTGCTATCTCGGCATCCGAAGCCTTTACGTGTGAACGACCATAAGTATTTACGTACACACTAACAGGTTCTGCAACTCCAATAGCGTATGCCAACTGCACGAGCATCTCGTCACTAACACCAGCAGCAACCATGTTCTTGGCTATATAACGGGCTGCATAAGCAGCAGAACGGTCTACTTTACTAGAGTCCTTACCCGAGAATGCACCTCCACCATGTGCTCCTTTACCACCATAGGTATCAACGATAATCTTACGACCAGTCAACCCAGTGTCTCCATGAGGACCACCGATAACGAACTTACCAGTAGGGTTTACCAAATACTTGATACCATCGTTGAACAGAGCCAACACCTTTTCAGACTTGATTTGAGCCTTTACACGCGGCATAAGAACCTCCAATACATCCTTACGAATCTGCTCTACCATCGCTTTATCAGCCTTCAACTGTGCATCCTCGCTGTCATCAGTAGGTTGAATGAAGTCGTCGTGCTGTGTAGAAACAACTATCGTATCAATACGTTGAGGAATGTTATCATCGTTATACTCCACCGTTACTTGGCTTTTAGAGTCTGGTCTAAGGTAGAGCATGTGCTTTCCTTCCTTACGAATATCGGCTAAAGTGCGCATAATTAGGTGTGCCAAATCGAGCGTAACAGGCATATAATTGTCGGTTTCATTGCATGCGTAACCGAACATCATACCCTGATCTCCAGCCCCCTGATTGTCATCATCACCATTATCTACACCACGATTGATATCGTCACTCTGCTCATGAATGGCGGAGAGAATACCACAACTGTTACCATCAAACTGGTATTCAGCCTTTGTGTAGCCAATACTATTGATTGTCTTACGGGCGATTGCCTGCAAATCAACATATTCTTTTGAACGCACCTCACCCATGATTACAACCTGACCAGTGGTATTGAATGTCTCAATAGCACAACGAGCGTGCTCGTCATAAGCCAAGAATTGATCAAGCAAAGCGTCACTTATCTGGTCAGCAACCTTATCTGGATGTCCCTCAGATACCGACTCTGAAGAAAATAAATATGCCATATCTTTACCTTATATATTATTATCTTGTTAATTATCCATTGTTATTTTAAGGTTGCAAAGTTACTGCAAATTAGCCGGATAACAAAATAAGGACTTAATATTTATACATTATTATAATGGTAGAAAAGCCTATTCTGTCATCCGACTAACGCACAATCGTGGCGCTTATAAACTATAGGTAGAGCACCGAAGCATCAAACGAATGAGTATCTTTCACGCATGTGTACATCATTAACTCTGACAATTGCTCATTCATTTTACCGACAGTCTCTTTCACTCCCTCTGCTCCTTCTTGAAGTAAGGGCTTCAAGATTCCACGTCCCACTGACACTGCATCGGCTCCTAAAGCCAATGCTTTATAAGCGTCATAACCTGTATCTATACCGCAATCCACAAACAATGAGATTCCAGAACCTGCTAGTGCTACCTTAATCTTAGGCAGAACCATCAGCGGAGCGACACCAAAGGGGATACGACCATGATGATGGGAGATAACAATACCAGCACATCCTGCGTCCTTGCACTTTAATGCATCTTGCACAGAAAGGACTCCTTTAGCGATAAAAGGAGTATTACCAGCAGCCTTCACATACTCCTTTAAATCGGAAAGAAGCACTGGTCCGAGGGGTAAACCATCCACTATATCGTATCGTCCATTTGTTCCTGGAACGTGATCAATATCTACTCCCACAGCTATTGCACCATGTTCGATAGCAAAGCGAATCTGTTCTAGAATCATCCCATGGTCTGCGAAGGGCTTTATAATGCGTACTGTCCTAGCCCCCTCAGCTGCTATCTCAGCATACTCTTCGTCTGGCTCCATACCAACCCAGTTCACTATACGCAGGTCTCGAGCTGCCTTGGCATATTCCAACATGGGCTTCTTACCATTCTTCAACACCTTATTGAGATGCGAGAAAGCTGGCATCATAATCGGACTATTAAACTCCTCACCGAAGATAATTGTCTTCAACGAAGGCTCAACAGCATCAATAACACGCATCTCCACATGGATGGAATCCAGATAAGAGCGATTGTAAACGTTTGCGTCATCAGCACGACCACTTGTAACAGGTATCATTCCTGCAGGTCCTGGCCACGGACTCTTAATGTTGTTATCCATATTTTTCTTTTGAAGTTACTATTTCGAGAAGTGAAAGGAGTGAAGGAGTGAAAAGGGAGTTAAGGCGATTGTACTATTGCTTAAACTCGATAATTACGCCCTACGAAACGCTCATATCACGCCTTATTAACAATCTCATCACACCCCATAATCTATTCCTACGAACGTTATTAATGTATAGGCTATCATTGCCAAAACGATGAAAAGGGAGATAAAAGCCGACATGAATCCCTCGTCATCACCACTTTTACACAGACTGCGAACCTGCAATGGTACTGGGAAACCTGGTGGGCAAGAGAAATAAAGTAGAACTCCTATAAGGAAGAACTTCCCTTCCATCAGTCCAGGGAACAACAGAAAGAAACCGCCAACGATAGCTCCACAACCTATCATGCGCACTAGGCTTAACTGAATAAGTGGGCGTATCTGCGATAGATGGGGCTGGAAATCATAACCAAGTGTAAAGAGAATGATACTAGCAATGGGTGCGGTAGCTATCGACATCGTACTCGTAAAGACTCCATGTAGCTCACTCTCCAGCAGCCAATGCCCTATCCCCGACAGATTCATGACAACTCCTAGAATCACAGCAATGATAAACGGAGCGGTAATAATACGTTTAGCAAGTGAAAACAAAGCCACTTCTTTCGTAGTCTGGCGCATGACAAGTGCAGGAACTAACCCAAAATTGATAAGGATTCCTGCCACATCAAAGGTGACAATATTCATTGCATGCTCCCTTCCAACAAGCGTAATATAAAGCGGCAAGGCTACACTTCCCCCCTCACAGGTCATCAATAAGAATGGAGCTAACTGAGCGTAACGACCACTAACGGGCTTAGCTATGCGTTTACCAAGCACATAAATCACAATCCAAGCCACATCTAAGAAAAGTATCTCATAAATGAAACTAGTAGTGAGCTTCGCTTCCATCAGTATTTGAAAGACCAACAAGGGTAGAAGGATACTAAAGACTATCGACTTAGCACCTTCATTTTGCGCTGTTGTTATCCATCTCCTCCGTCTACTAAGCCACCCAAGTAACATCATGAAAAATACTGGAAAGAGTATTTCTATTGCCTTCATCCGTGTTGACTATATAATGGTTCCTGTATTATTTACAACCCGCAAATATACTTAAATACCCTGACATCCACAAATGATTAATCCTCTTTTCGCCATTCGGAAGCCTCAACCGACCCGCTGAAATAGCCTTATCCACTAAAGTCAATAGGATGGTTTGCATCATGAACAAACACGATGTCACAACATTGCTCATACTCTTCTTTTCTCTACGATATAATAGAATTTGATGGGGAAAGGGGGATTATTCAAGGGAGGAGGGATGTGACTTTCGGAATATCTTGCAATGATGTGAACCGATATCTACTATCTTTCCCTCGGCTTCTAACTTCGAGAGGATGCGATAGGCAGTGGACTGTGAGATGTTGAGTGCGCTTCGGAAGTCTCTAACGGTAAATACTTCTTGATGAGCTAACAGCTCGCTTATCGCCTCGCCTATCTCCTCCGCGGTTGGTGAAGAGGATAAGTCATGCAAGTCGGTGATGTTCTTCACCTCAATGTTAGCCATTTCTTGGAGCAATTCTCGGTCTGGTCTGAACTTTATCGTGCGTACTTCTGCCTTGCGCAATCGTGGTTTGTGCGAGCGTGGGTCTTCATAGATTTCGCCCTTCAAAGCCACTGTGAAGTAGCCAATACCGGGTAAGTGCACACTATTACCATTCTTCAACTCCCTTGCAATCTCCTCTTTCAACGAGAGGATTGTGGCGTGTATGTCCCCCGAAGTGAGCGATGTTGCTTGCACAATACTCTCACTCATGCGCCTTAATCCAGCGGTTTGATATTGTATCGGAACTATTCTAAGTTTCGCATTCTTGGGTAAATTGCCACCCGTTTTCATGAGTTTGTAAACTATTGCCATCTTATTTGTTTTATGTTAGTAAGCTATTGTAAAGCAGGAATATACCCTATCTGTAAACGTTTATAACGTGTTATGCGATTGCTGCACATAGGTCTTGTGATTGGTTTAGCACCTATTCTACATTATCGTCACCATGGTGGCGAATGTTTTTCACCATGGTGAAGTTTTAATTTCACCGTGGTGACGAATTATCTTCACCATGGTGAAAACGTTTCAGAACTAGTGCAAAGATAATACAATATACGGGTATTTGCAAATCAAGAGCCTAATAAAATGAATGTTAGCACCTATGAGGAATGGCGCTAATACGCCTACTTACACTAGCGCATGAAGTTTATATCGCTTCAGCATAGGCTTGCGTAAGGGAGAAAGAGCCTATGTTTTATCATGGGATAGGATACGAAAAGCGGGCAAAGGATGGGTCAAGTCGACCCGTTTCCTTCGCCCGCAAGGTTACGATTAATACGTGTTTCTGTGCGATTACTTCGCTGGTGTCATCACCACTTCGGCGTGGTTACCAGCTGCAACGAGGCTCTTCAAGTAAGCTGCAATCTTAGCTGGTGTGAGCGACTCGACTGCTGCCTTATAGCCAGAGTGGAGGTCTACGCCAGTTGAGATATACTCGTCAATAACGTCCATCCAGTAGCTGTTGTTCTTCGCTGATAGCTCTGCTTGCTTCAACATGAAGTCCTTTACTTTCTGAACCTTATCTGCGTCCATCTTCATCGTGTTATCCTTCATGCCCTCAGCTAAGAGCTTCAAGGCAAGGTCGGATTTATTAGGATCCATTGGGCAATATGCCTGGATGAGAGCAACGGCTTTATCGCCACGACGCTGCAATTCGCCACCTGCTCCAACAGAGTAAGCCGCACTAGCATCCTCACGAATGTTCTTTAGATAGACCATAGACAATACCTGTGCTGCAGCATCGGTCAATACCTTGTTCTCAACATTGTAAGCAGCAGGTGCGTGCCACAACTCGAAGGCGATAGCCTTTGGTGTTTCCGACTTACGAGTGAACTTATTAACGACATTGCCCTTCACAAATCCTGGTACATCTCGCCAGTTCTCCGCCTTGCCCTTAGGCAGACATGCGATATACTTCTCGATCAATGGGCGTAAAGAAGCCTCATCGAAGTTACCAACGAAGTAGTAAACAAACTGCCCAGGATTAGCAAAACGCTCTTTCCAAATCTGAAGAATACGGTCGTAGCTAACACCTTTCAGTGTATTCAATGACAATGGTGCGAAACGTGCCTCATGACCATAAATGGTAGTTGTAACCGAGTCAGAATATACGCTTTCAGGTGAGAGATCCTTATTCTTCAGTGCTAGTTCCAACTGCGACATCATCGCCTTATAAGATGCCTCGTCCTTAGCAACCTTCGTGAAGTTGAGGTAAAGCAACTGGAGCATGGTCTCAACATCCTTAGGGACACATGAGCCAGAGAGTGTTTGATAATAGTTTCCAAGTCCACAAGAGATGGTTGCCTGCTTACCAGCGAGTGCCTTCTGCAACTCCTGGTTAGAGAAGTTACCGAGTCCGCTGTAAGCTATGACATTATTAAATAGCTGCAAGTTATTGTAGTCAGGCTTACCATATAGCCCCTTACCGCCCTTTGCGACAGCCTGGAACTGTATCTCGTTATCCTTAAAGTTCGTCTTCTTCAAGATGACACGTGCGCCATTGCTCAATGTCAGCTCCTTGTATCCGAGTGTCTTGTTCTCCTTCTCGCTGACAATCTTACCAGCCTTTGGCAATGCCTTCTCATCGAGTAATGGCTCTTGTTTCACATTGTCAACATAAGCCTTGATCTGCTCTCCACGCACGTTAGCGATGGTTTGCGCCATCTGCGCCTTCGTTGGGTAAACCTTGTTAGCCTTCTCTTGTGCGAAGATTTGAATTACTAAGTTGCTATCCTTATCCGTGATGAGATCCTTTGCAAACTCATTAATGACATTGACGTTCAAAGCAGGCATTTCGACGAGTTGTTTCATAATCTGATACTCGTCTTCCTTGCTTGGGATAGGTTCGTTTGCTAGGTAATGGTCGCGCAACTCATCGCCATACTGATCGTTCTTTATCTTATTGCGATTGACATAAGCCGACTCTAATTGAGACAAGAACTCGTCCTTTGCACGCATAAATTCAGTCGCTGTGAAGCCGTGCTGGTGTACGCGCTGTGCCTCTCTATACAATGCGGCAAGCGTCTCAAGATCCTTACCATCCTTCGCATTAGCCTCCATGCCGAAGGCGTCTTTCGTTCTTGAAAGCATGTAGGTACCATCGCCTGCATACGCTCCAGTAAATGGACAGTCTGGCTTCTGGGCTAGTTCTGCCAAACGCTGGTTCAGCATCATACTGATAATACGCTTAGCATAAGAATCGATGAAATAGCTCTGATCGGTCTTTGCCTCGTCTGGGAAAGCGTCATGCTTCATATAAAGAGCCACGTCACTGAATGGCAATTCCTTGTCTTTACCAAAGATGTAAAGGGCTTGGGCATTATCAGGAACAGGCTCTGCTACAACTTGAGCAGCATTAGCAGGAACGACTACTCCATTCCAGAGTTGCTTGATCTGATTCTCGATGTGGTCTACATCAACATCGCCCACAACGATGATACACTGGTTATCTGGGCGATACCACTTCTTGTAATAATCGCGCAGTGCTTGATAAGGGAACTTATCTACAATCTCCATCAAACCGATTGGCAGACGCTTACCATACTTAGAGTTAGGATAGAACTCTGGTAACACCTTGTCAAGAATACGCATTTGGGCAGACTGACCTAATTGCCACTCTTGATGGATAACACCACGCTCCTTGTCGATTTCCTTATCAGCTAATGTCAATCCATTTGACCAGTCTTTGAGGATGAGTAAACAAGAGTCGAGAGCTGTCTGGCGTGTTGTTGGCACATCGCAAACACGATAGACTGTCTGGTCAATGCTCGTGTAAGCGTTTAAGTTACTGCCAAACTCTACGCCCAAAGAACGGGTGAACTCCAGCAGAGTAGAGTCAGGGAAATGCTCAGAACCATTAAATGCCATGTGCTCCAGGAAGTGAGCCAAACCACGCTGATTCTCGTTCTCTTGAATAGAACCAACACGCTGAGCAATGTAGAAATTGGCTACATGCTCAGGCCAATCATTGTGGAGGATGTAGTAAGTCAAGCCATTGCTAAGCTTACCTTGCCTTACATTCTTATTCACAGGAATAGATCCCATCTGCTGTGCAGAGACCATACCAGTGATGAAAAGTAAGGCGATTAAGAATAAATGTTTGAGTTTCATCTTAAACGTTGTTTAATTATTTAATATCAGATATTACCTCGCAAAGGTACATAAAATATTGTATCTCTATTGCCTTTTATCGTTTTTTATAGTTAACGTAAGCGATAAGAGAATTCAAAAGTGTTAAAATTAAAATCGTATGCCATTTGTCTTATATTCGTTGGCTTACGTATTCTGTGGGACAGAGAATCCTTCAGCCACATAGAATAATTATGTGAATTAAATTATTCAAAACAAATAATTTGACTTGCATAATTAGTGCTTAATGCTTATCTTTGTGCTATCTTAAGACAGAGAAAATATGACAATAGACATTAATCCTTTCATTGTTAGTGGTCAAATCCCAGCTCAATACTTTTGCGATCGGCAGAAAGAAGCAAAGTTATTACACGACTATTTGTGCAATCAACAGAACGTTATATTATCTGCAGAACGCCGAATGGGAAAAACGAAGTTAGTAGACTTTGTATTTGACAAAGCTGACATTGATAACGAGTACACCACTATTTTTGTAGATATACTTGAGACAGGTACCCTTAATGAGTTTGTTTACACTTTCGGCAATACCGTCTTTCGTCGCGTAGCTTCACGTAGTGAGAAGATGATGCGCCTATTCTCAATGACATTAAAATCGCTCAGTGCAAGTTTTGGTTACGACCCTATACAAGGAACCCCTACCTTTGATATCAAACTAGGGGACATCGTTCAGCCTGATTACACGCTATCGGAGATATTCGAGTTCATTAATAAATCTGATCGAAGATGCCTTATTGTTATTGATGAGTTTCAGCAAATAACCCATTATCCAGAAAAGAACTTCGAAGCAACCCTACGTACACATATACAAAAGACAAGCAATGCCAATTTCGTATTCGCAGGGAGTCAACGGCGTATAATGGACGATATGTTCGGTTCTAAAGGACGCCCATTTTATAATAGTGCTAGGCTTATTGAGTTGAATGCAATCCCTTTAGACATATATACAGAGTTTGCACAAAAGAACTTTCATGAGGCAGAGAAAGACGTAACAACGGCTGCTATTAAAGTTGTATATAATATGATGAAGGGTGTGACACTCTATAATCAACAAATTATGAATGATGCCTTTGCCTGTACACCCAAGCATGGTATCTGCGATGAAGAAATGACAAACTTGTTAATAAACAGACTCCTTAAACAAAATGATTACCGGTTTAGAGAGATTCTACAAATGCTTAGTGAGCAACAAAAGGCAACTCTCTTTGCTATACACGAGGATTCTCCTGCCTCAAAGATAACATCTGCTAATTTCACAAAAAAGCATCGGCTCAAATCTCCAAGTTCCACACAAGCGGCTCTCAATAAGCTTCTTGACATAGATTTGGTTACACGACAAGATGGTTGTTATAGTCTCTCTGACCCTCTGATGAATCTTTGGTTAACCCGCAGAGACAGACTTTGATGTTCATTCGGACAAAGGATCTGCTTGGTGCTCTTCATCGTATTTGATATTGCGAGGATGGTGCTCAAGTATCTCCTGACGTAAGGTTGTAGTGTCAATGTGCGTGTATATCTCCGTCGTACCGATGCTCTCATGTCCTAACATGGCTTGAATAGCACGCAAATCAGCTCCACCTTCAAGCAAAGAGGTGGCAAAAGAGTGACGAAGGGTGTGCGGAGAGATAGTCTTCTTTATGCCCGCTTCTACCGCATAACGTTTTATCATGATAAGAATCATGGTGCGAGTGAGGTGATGTCCACGCCTATTGAGGAAGACATAATCCTCTTCACCCGGTTTTATATCCATCTTGTTACGGTCATCAAACCAATAACTCAATTCCTCTAAGGCTCTAGGAGAGATGGGGACAAGGCGTTCCTTTGACCCTTTTCCTAATACTCTGATATATTGCTCTTCGATGTATAGATTAGACAAAGTAAGGTGAGTAAGCTCGGAAACACGTAAGCCACACGAGAATAGTACCTCTATGATAGCACGGTTACGATGCCCTTCCCACTTAGAAAGGTCTATGGCTTGTTCGAGGAGATCGACTTCTGCAGTGGAGAGAACTTCGGGTAAGTGGTTAGGTTGTTTCGGGGATTCTAATAGCTCGGTAGGATCTACCTCCAAGTAACCATCCAATACAAGGAAACGATAGAACTGGCGCACACCGCTAAGGATACGCGCTAAAGAGCGAGGACCGATACCGAGGTCGGATATTGAGGCTGCAAAGAATTCCAAGTCTTCAAGTTTTACTTTCAACACATCTATATTCTCTACCGCAAGATAACGTAAGAGCTTATCCAAATCACGCATATAAGCATCCAAAGTGTTGGCAGAATGCCCCTTTTCTAACTTCAGATAACGGCGATAACGACTGACAATATCATTTGAATTCTTGTCTGTTTCCATTTAAATTCTTATTTTTGCATACAGCTTATCGTATGCAAAGATAATGTAGAAAAACGATATTTAAGTAGGAAAGAGAGATGAAAGTAATTATTATCAATGGACCGAATCTGAACTTACTCGGCGTTCGTGAACCTGGAATTTATGGCAAGGAGTCAATGGAGACATGTTTCCAACAGCTCCGTAAGGATTATCCGAACGTCGAAATTGAGTATTATCAAAGCAATATAGAAGGCGAACTAATCAATAAGTTACAGGAAGTAGGGTTCGCTTATGATGGTATTATCCTCAATGCTGGAGCTTATACGCATACAAGCATAGCCTTATTGGATTGTATTCGCTCAATACAAACTCCCGTCATCGAAGTACATATCAGCAACGTCAATGACCGTGAGGAGTTCCGTCGCCATTCAATGATAGCCCCAGCTTGTAAAGGCTCTATTCAAGGGTTCGGCATGAATAGCTATCGACTGGCTATAGAAGCATTCCTCCTTTAAATATCGTGAAACAGACTTTGAATATTTGAACTTCATGATAACAAGTAACACTTCTCTCCATTTGGATGAAGAGCGAGAGAAAGCATACGACAATTATCTCTCGGCGCATATTGACCCCGAAAGTGATTACCTCTATCGGCTGTATCGTGCGACAAACATCCACACTATTCATGGTCGAATGGCTAGTGGACATCTGCAAGGACGCTTATTGAAGATGCTTGTACAAATGATTCAACCTAAAAACATCCTTGAGGTGGGAACATTCAGTGGCTACTCTGCTATCTGTATGGCGGAAGGATTGGAAGAAGGTGGCAAAGTGTATACGTTCGAGATAAACGACGAGATGGAGGACTTCACACGCCCATGGATAGAGCAATCACCCGTTGCTAACAAGATTGACTTTCGTATCGGAGATGCTGCAAAAGAAGCTCCTAAACTCGGGATAACGTTTGACATGGCATTTGTGGATGGTGACAAGCGTACATACGCAGAGGTGTATGAGAAACTACTACCTATTATCCGCCCTGGTGGATACATCCTTGCCGATAACACGCTATGGGACTGGCACGTCATTGATCCAGCTTATGACCACGACCACCAAACCATTGGTATTCGACAATTCAATGATCTTATCGCCAAAGATGAGCGTGTAGAGAAGGTTATTCTGCCCTTGCGAGACGGACTAACACTGATTAGGAAGAAATAAGTTTGTTGATTCTTCAAACTTTCAGTATCTTTGCATGACGTAGAAATCATTATCAACAAGAATATGCAAGAAACAAGACAAAACCGTATATCACGCCTCCTTCAGAAGGAATTGGCAAGTATATTCCAGACACAGACACGCATGATGCATGGTGTATTGGTGAGTGTTACACGTGTGAAAGTAAGTCCAGACCTTAGTATCTGTACTGCTTACCTCAGTATCTTCCCATCTGAAAAGGGAGACGAACTACTAAAGAACATCAATGCTAATGAGAAGACAATCCGTTACGAATTAGGTCAGCGCGTACATAATCAGCTGCGCATTATACCAGAGTTACGCTTCTTCATTGATGACTCACTCGACTATATAGAGCGCATTGACGAATTACTTAAGAAGTAAGAATCCCACAATCACTAGCATATAACATTCTGCATACAACATTCGAAGACATGAATTTTCCCTTTTACATAGCCCGCCGTTACCTCTTCTCAAAGAAGAGTACACATGCAATAAACGTCATTAGTCTTATCTCCGTACTCGGTGTGGCTGTGGCAACAATGGCTTTAGTGGTTGTGTTAAGTGGGTTCAATGGATTCTCCGACTTAGTAGCTTCGTTCTTTACTAACTTTGATCCGCAACTGAAGATAGAAGCAACGAAAGGGAAAGCAATGCCTGCCGATGATCCTTTACTTGTAAAGGTTAAACACCTCCCTGGCGTTGAGGTCGCTACCGAATGTGTACAGGATCAAGCGCTGGCTGTCTATCATGACAAACAGGCTATGGTAACAGTGAAAGGTGTGGAAGACAACTTTGATTCGCTCACACATATAAGTAATATCCTCTATGGTGACGGCGATTTCACACTGCATGTAGCCAATCTACAATATGGTGTAATTGGTATAAGACTGGCACAAGACCTTGGTACAGGGGTGACATGGCAGGATTATTTGCAGATATATGCGCCTCAAAGGGAGGGACAATATGATGCTTCTAACCCTACAAATGCCTTTGTGAAGGACTCACTAGTGTCTCCGGGAGCATTATTCCAAGTAAAGCAAAGCAAGTATGATCAAGGTTACATCATTACGTCAATAGACTTTGCTCGCCGCATATTTAACCGCCAAGGAGAGATTACATCACTAGAGTTACGTATGAAACCGGGCGTGGATATTGACAATGCGAAGGAAGAGATACAAGCCATATTAGGTGATAAATATAAGGTGCTCGACCGCTATGAGCAACAAGCTGACACGTTTAATATCATGCGCATAGAGAAGCTCTTTGCTTATGTATTCCTCACGTTTATCCTTATGGTTGCCTGCTTTAATATCATAGGTTCGCTCTCTATGCTCATTATCGACAAGAAGAATGATGTTATCACCCTGCGCAACCTTGGTGCTACTGATGGGCAGATACGTCGTATCTTCCTCTTCGAAGGGCGTATGATATCGGCTGCAGGAGCTGTAATTGGTATCGTGCTCGGTCTCATCCTATGCTGGTTACAACAAACTTATGGGCTTGTTCAGCTTGGCGACCAGGCCGGTAACTTCGTTGTCAACGCCTATCCTATCAGCGTACATCCCGAAGACATCCTCCTTATCTTCCTCACAGTTATCCTTGTTGGCTGGCTTTCCGTATGGTATCCTGTGCGTTATATGAGCCGTAAACTGACGAAAGAATGAGATAGAAAAAACGATCTAATACCAGCACATAAGCCCTGCACTTCTACCATAAAACACGAATAGTGAATCATCACACTTACGAATAACTAAACATCTAAACAATATGACTGAGAATCTAAATGACAAGATCATTATCTACCAAAGTGAAGATGGTAAGACCCAACTTGATGTGAAGTTGGAAGGAGAGACCGTGTGGCTTACACAGGCACAAATGGTTGAACTCTTTCAATCCAGTAAAGCAACGATTAGTGAGCATATAAAACACATCATAGAAGATGATGAACTCGATGCTAACTCAACTGTTCGGAAATTCCGAACAGTTCAACAAGAAGGTAAACGACAAGTTTCTCGTATAGTTGCTTATTACAATCTTGACATGATAATATCAGTTGGTTATCGCGTCAACACAAAGCGTGGTATCCGCTTCCGCCAATGGGCTAACAGCGTTCTCAAGCAATATCTTGTAAAAGGTTATGCCATTAATGAGAACATTCGCAAGCAGCAGATTGCAGAATTAAGGCAGCCGGTGCAAGTCGTTGGTAGAACCATTCAGCAACAACCAGCGAAGTCTACTGACGAAAGCAATGCCCTCTTTGACGTGGTTGTGGATTACACCTATGCGCTCGATACTCTCGATGATTACGATTATCAACGACTACATATTGCACGAATAACTAAGGAAGAACCCTTCCATGCCACATACGAGAATGCAATGCACGAAATCGACCTCCTTCGTCAGAAGTTCGGCGGTTCGGTACTCTTCGGCAACGAGAAAGACGAATCATTCAAGAGTTCCATTGGACAAATCTATCAGACTTTTGGCGGCGCAGAGCTCTATCCAAGCGTAGAAGAAAAGGCAGCCATGTTGCTCTATCTTGTCACAAAGAACCATTCATTCAGCGATGGTAATAAACGTATTGCCGCCACACTCTTCCTCTGGTTCATGAATAACAACAATATTCTCTATCGCCCCGATGGCACCAAACGCATTGCTGATAACACGCTCGTTGCCCTCACGCTGATGATTGCAGAGAGTAAGACGGAAGAGAAAGATATAATGGTAAAGGTGGTGGTAAATCTTATCAATCAAGCGAACTGATAGTCCTATCGCCACTAAGAAAGAACTTTTATCACAATAGAAGACTATATATCGGAGGATAATTCTTATCTTTGTCGCAGAGATAATAAACATCGTATGTCTAGAGAAGAAACATATCAGATTCATTATATAGTTGCTTTGATTGCTGAATTTGCAAAGCAGTTCCATCTTAATCAGCGTCAGGCATATAATTACCTTAAACGCTTTAAGGGAATAGACTACCTAATGTCCTTTTATGATATCCTACATACACAATCCTTTGAAGATGCCATCCACGACATTTCTATTATTTGTCAAAGGAATGGCGGAGCATTAAAATATTAAAAACACATGATACTCTATCACGGTTCCAATATAGATATTAAGGAGATAGACCTTGCGAAATCAAGACCATACAAGGACTTTGGAAGGGGATTCTATCTATCTGCTGACAAGAATCAGGCTCTACGCATGGCAGAACAAAGAACATCTATTTTACTCGAAGGAGAACCTACCATCAATCAATATGAATTCAATGAGGAACTATTAGAAGATAGTAGTCTGAGAGTACTAAACTTTGGAGAATATAACACGGAATGGGCAAGATTCGTACTAAAGAACAGAGATATTAATATAAAACAGCCCTGCCATAATTATGACATCGTATATGGACCAATTGCAGATGATGGTGTAACCTTCCAATTGCGACAATATAAAGCTGGCATGATAAGCTTAGAACAGCTTGTAAATGAACTGAAGTATTCACATGGAATAACATTTCAATACTTCTTCGGAACTGAATTGGCAATTTCTAAATTAAAGAAGATATGACACTTACTAACGAACAGATAGATATAATGAAAGAGGATATTAGTGCCGAACTTATAGCATTATTGATGAAAGATAAGCATTACACCATGCCTGAAGCCATTGATATACTCTATAATTCCGACACATATAGTCGCCTCAGAGACTCTTCAACTGGACTATATTATCAAAGTCCCGGTTACTCATATTCCTATCTTCTGCAAGAACTAAGCACTGGTGATTATCGAAGATAATGACTTCTTGAAACGCAACCACATACGACTCCCGATCCTTTCTCATAGGTTCGGGAGTCTTTTTTATTATGTTCCGACTTGCAAGGAAGCAGGATTTGTATTATCTTTGTACGGGTCTAAAGTTTGTTTCATCATGAAGAGACACTCGTTTCATCACGATGAGACACTCGTTTCATCATGATGAGACACTAGTTTCATCGTGATGAAACTAAAGCGGAATGCTGACTAAAAAGATAAAACTCGCGGATAGAATAATCAAGGAACACGTTAGAAAGAAATCGGGAACACTAGATTTATTCCGCGCTAACCGTATATAAAAAGAAAGGAAATATTATGGCAATTGATTACAAACTAATGAGAGCGACTGGCGGATTACCTAAGAATGCCGAGTTGAAAGTTATTACCGTGGAGAGGCAAACGGCTGGTTTAAGGCGAATGAGTAAGAGCATTGAGCAGGCTACATCGCTCACAACAGGCGATATTCTTGCGACGATTATTGCCTTGAAGTCGGAGATAATAGCCGAACTGAAGATGGGGAATCGCGTTCATCTACCAGGAATTGGCTACTTCTCACTTGCATTAAAAGGTGACATCTATAGAGACTCTCGAACGAACAGACCACGATTGCGCAATGCTGCGATACGAAAAATTAAGTTCCGCCCTGACGCTGAATTTCTGCGTGATCTTGGTGGGATTGAGATAAGGAATATAACCGACGAATATGGTATGACGGCTGTACCAAAAAGTGATGAGATTGATGCTGCCATAGAGAATTTACTCACTAATGGGCATGTCTTTACATCAGAGCAATTCCGACGGAGCTTAGATCTGTCGAAATCTACATCTTATAGGCTCCTTACCAAACTAGAATCGGAAGGGAAGATCGTTAACATAGGTTCTCGCCGTTGCAAGTTATTCAGAAAGGCTTAACGTCAGCGCAAAAGAAAAGGAGCAAAGGGATGTTTTTATAAATATAATTGCTATATTTGCAGCATGAAGAAGAATAGAAGATATTTCAGAAAAGAGACGCTGTCAAAGCTCTACTTAGAAGCAAGTAGATATAGCCTCGACTTATCAAAGCTAATCTTTGGCGGTATCATCCTTTCGGGTATCATGGGAATGCAGATAGAGAAGGCGTATCTTTTAATCGTCGGTCTCATAGCTGTTATTCTCACAGCACTCTTCGGATTCATTATGTTTTTATTAGCAAACAAAAAGTAGAAGTTATGGAGTTAATCTATTTTCTAATAGTTGTTTCGGCTATTGCTGCACTTGGCTGTATATGGGGTATCATTCAACTTAACAAGACAAGCCACGAAGAAACGGGAAATATAGCTTGAGACAAATTAATTGTGCATAACGTGGAAGAGGAGATCTTTCGCAGGCTATCCAATATCAATAAAAAGCCATCCTCAACACTTGATTGAGAATGGCTTTCTTATTATGTATATGCTTTATTTGTCTTAGCCAATCCACTTCACATAAGCGAAGTCCTGACGGTGAGGCAAGAGACTGTTCTTAGGGAACATGCGGACTGCATATTTGTAAGCACCTGCCTCGGTTGCATCGAAAGATGCTTCAAAGGTATAATGGTTACCCTCTGTCTTCACGAGCTTGAATGGGATTACCTTATGGATATTTACATCGTCAACTGGTGCATGCTTCAAGAATACAAGCTCCAAGCCGATAGCATCTTGCAAACCTTGCTCGTCAAGGGTGTAAGTTACCTTTATCTTATGACCTGTTGCTATATCTTGCAATGCCTCCTCATTCTTTGAAACGACATAGATGCTATCCCAACGCTCGGCAACCGACTCTTTCCACAGAGCAATCTCCTTAGCGAGATGATAATCGTTCTTCTGCAATTCGTGTGAACGCTTAGCCTGATGCTCGTAGAACTTATCGTAGTAGTCATCCAACTGACGCTTCATTGTATAGTGAGGAGCAATAGTTGCGATAGAGTTCTTTACAACCTTCACCCAGTCCTCTGAATAACCCTTCTTCTTATCTTTGTTGAAATAGAGCGGTGCAATCTCATTCTCAAGCAAACTATAGATTGTAGCTGCATCAAGCTGATCTTGATAAGCTTGGTTCTGATAGGTGCGCTTCTCCGGCAATGCCCATCCTGCACCCTCACGGTAGCCTTCAACCCACCAGCCATCGAGAACTGAGAGGTTAACAACACCGTTCATCTCTGCCTTCTCACCAGATGTACCACTTGCCTCGAGTGGACGAGTTGGAGTGTTCATCCAGATATCAACACCTGAAACGAGACGACGGGCCAACTGCATATCGTAGTCCTCAAGGAAGATAATCTTGCCGAGGAACTGTGGCATACGAGAAATCTCAAAGATACGCTTGATCAATCCCTGACCTGCGCCATCAGCTGGGTGAGCCTTACCTGAGAAGAAGAACAGAACCGGACGCTCTGGGTTGTTTACAATCTTCTCCAAACGCTCAAGGTCGGTAAAGAGCAGGTGTGCACGCTTGTAAGTAGCGAAGCGACGGCAGAAACCAATCATCAATGCGTTAGGGTTGATACGCTCAAGGATAGAAACGACCTTAGCTGGATCACCCTGATTGCGAAGCCACTGCTTAGTGAACTTATCGCGGATGTATTTGATGAGCTTCTGCTTCAATGCCATACGTGTCTCCCAGATTTCTGCATCTGGAACATTATAGATTGCGTGCCAAATAGACTCGTTGCTCTGGTCACTCATGAAGCTCTTATCGAAGTACTTATCGTAAACCTTACGCCACTCTGTTGCAGTCCATGTTGGGAGGTGTACACCATTGGTAACATAACCTACAGCGTTCTCCTCTGGGAAGTAACCCTTCCACAATGGAGCGAACATCTTCTGGCTTACCCAGCCATGAAGCTTTGACACACCATTGATTTCCTGACAGGTGTTACAAGCGAAGGTACTCATACAGAAACGCTCGCCGTGATCATCTGGATTGGTACGCCCCATACCGATGAACTCATCCCAAGAGATACCGAGCTTTGCAGGATAATCACCCATATACTTGCCGAATAGCTCCTCGTCGAAGTAGTCATGACCTGCTGGCACAGGAGTGTGAACGGTATAAAGTGAAGACGCACGTACAAGCTCCATAGCCTGATTAAATGTCAAGCCACCATCGATGTAGTCGCAAAGACGCTGAAGGTTGCAGAGTGCTGCGTGACCTTCATTGCAGTGGTAAATATCTTTCTTGACTCCGAGTTTCTTCAAAGTAAGGATACCACCAATACCGAGCAATATCTCCTGCTTCAAACGATTCTCCCAGTCACCACCATAGAGAGAGTGAGTGATAGGACGGTCGAACTCTGAATTCATATCGTTGTCTGTATCGAGCAAATAGAGCTTAATACGACCAACATTCACACGCCATACAAGTGCATGCACCTGATAGTTGCGGTAAGGTACGTCTACAACAACCTGATTGCCGTTCTCATCAAGCTCACGCTCAATAGGAAGAGAGTTGAAATTCTGTGCGTCGTATTTAGCAATCTGCTGTCCGTCCATAGATAGACTCTGCGTGAAATAACCAAAACGATAAAGGAAACCAACTGCACAGAGGTCTACATTTGAGTCAGATGCCTCCTTTAGATAGTCACCAGCCAACATACCAAGACCACCAGAATAAATCTTCAATGCCTGATTAAGACCGAACTCCATACAGAAGTAAGCAACAGAAGCACGCTTCTTATTTGGCTTAACGTCCATGTAAGCACGGAACTTCTTATAAACATCACTTACCTGTTTCATCAGTTTCTTGTCCTTTACGATAGCTTCCTTGCGGTCGTAGCTAAGACGCTCAAGAAGCTGAACTGGGTTATGTCCCACTTCCTCATAAAGAGTCTCGTCAAGTGCCTTGAACATGTTACGTGCTTCGTAATTCCATGCCCACCACATATTGTGAGCAATCTCATCAAGACATGCCAATTCTTTTGGCAAGGTTGATTTCACAGTCACCTCTTTCCACTGAGGCTCGTTGGAATAATCTGACTTAATTTTCATAAATTCATTTAGTTTTTGACTATTTATCGTTTATCGTTATCAAAGCAATCATCGCTTATTACGTTCAGTTGCTTTACGTAGAGCTATGTCGTATGCCTGCTCATAATAGCGAATGAACTCACTCCATAAGGCTTTATATGAGAGTTTCTCCGCATTACGGCGACATTTATTTACGATTGAATTATTAAAGTTCGAGTAGCGAACAACTGTATCCTTAATACCATCGGCCACTTCCGAATAATTATAATCGGTGCGGTGCAACACTTTCACTCCATCTTCTATTTCGCTATATGCGCCCTTCTCTGTATTTGCCCACAAGCCAAAGCCTGCAAGGTCAGTTGTAATACAAGGTACCTTAAAAGCAACCGCTTCCAATGGAGTGTAGCCCCAAGGCTCATAATAAGAAGGATAAACACAGAGATCATTCCCTAATACGAGATCGTAATAGCTCATATTAAGGACACCATCATCACCTGTTAGATAACAAGGCACAAAGATGAGTTTCACCTTGTCAGCCTTTGCATTGCAAATACCAAGCGACTGTGCCATATTCATCACATTATCATGCTCCTGTTCGTTGAGCCAGTGCGTCAAGAGCGGCATATCAAGGGGAGTATCAAAGCTCTCTCCACTCTTCAGACGCTCAATAAGGTCTTGACGCGGACTATTTACCCATCCTGGTACTTCTATAAAGGCAACGACCTCTTTCTTTAGATTCTCATCAAAGCGCAATCTATTCATCGCTTCAATGAATACATCAATTCCTTTATTACGGAATTCATAACGCCCACTGGTTGAAACGATCAATGTATCATCGCTAAAATCAGAACCAGTAAGAGCACTTGCTACATCTAATAGACGCTTACGAGCTGCCTTACGCTTCTTTGTGAAGGTCGCACCCTTAGGAACAAAATCATTCTCAAAGCCATTCGGTAGAACAATATCTACAGGCTTCTCAAGTAATTCCTTACATTCTGTAGCCGTTATATCGCTCACCGTGGTAAAGCAATCAACATAATGGGCAGTCTGCTTTTCAATAGAATGCTTACTTTCCACATTCAGCTCGGAAGCCATCTGATCGCCATTATAAGCCCACAAATATTCATATAGTGGCTTATTATTGCCAGCAATACTACGACCAATACAAGTGGCATGAGTCGTAAAGATGGACGCAATCTGGGGCATACGATGTTGAAGAACAAGCGCAGCAAAACCCGTTTGCCACTCGTTAGCATGGAAGATCACCTTATCTTTCTCGCAAAGATAGAACTTATAGAAACTCTCTACAACGAGAGCCGTAGCGTATGCAAACATTGCTGAACCGTCATAATCTCCGTATGCATGAAGACTATCAACATGATAATACTCCCATAGTTTACCATACAATTCCTCCTTATGCTCAAAGCATGACTGAAAATCAACAAGCATAGCGATTGGCTCACCAGGAATATCCCAACGACCAACCTTAACCTTTAAACCATCAGCCAATGCCTTTTGTTGCCAATCGGCAAAAAGACTATCATCTTGCTTGAAATAAGGAGATTGAGATTCATACCAACAATCTGGACCAAGGAATATAACATGATCCTTTATCCTGTCCTGTAATGTCTTTGCGCGAGTGGAAAGTACAGTATAGATACCTCCGACCTTGTTACATACTTCCCAACTAGTTTCAAAAATATAATCCGGAAACAACATCTTTCCTTTTAAAAATTTGATATATATCGCATACAAAGGTAATACAAAAACATAAAAAACACAACTTTAGCTCTTACAATTTTAAAAGCCACAGAAAAATCACACCCTATAGAATCTGCTTTTTGTGACTTAATTTGGACCTTTCACTTTAGTTTCTCACACGGCTATCCAATGCTCATCATAGCTCCATAAGGTCAAAGCTCAAAAGTAAAGGTCAATTTATATACGGTTAGCGATAAATTTTTATTTGATATAAATTTATTTCCAACCGCTTCCCCGTAAATTTCTAACCGCATATAAATTTATGGCAAACAGGTTAGAAATTCTACGCAAACAGCATCCACTTGACAGGCAACCCAATCCCCAAATCTGATACTCTTTGACGAAAGTACATTTCGTGCGGCACAATAGTATATATTGTGGGGCACAAAAGTATATATTGTCAATGACGAAAGTATATATTGTCAAACACTGGTAACAACTAACGTAAAAGGTCAGCTATAATAATGTTCGCGAACAAACAAGAAATTGTTCGCGAACATTTTTTTGCGTTTCTTATACAGGACTACTGAGCCTTGAAATACTGATAGCCGTTAGCTCGTGGGAAGCCAACATGGACATGAAGTCCGTCTGGTCTGAAGTGAAGTCCCGTGTGCATAGTTCCGTTGTTGACAATAGCTGTTGAAGAAGCATAATGTCCTTCTGTTCCAAGAGTATAGACTGTACCATTTGCCATTGTTCCCAAAGCCGGGAGATAGAAATACTGTGAAATGAGTGAAGCTGGGGGAGGAGTTCCAACTGTAGAGGTATAGCTTCCCGTTTCAGAATAAGACGTGCTCATCCGATAGTCAACAGAATTATATGCTGCCTGCATTGCAGGTATCGTCGTAGCATTCTCGGCAGCGATAACGCTCTGCTTCTTTATCCATACACCCACATGATACAGATGTCCCATTGTGCTCCAGATAGTCTGCGTATCCCAGTAAGGCATACCTTTATGTGCATACCACAACATCTCGTTCACATTCGGAGCCGTGGCAGCTACGTGTGTAGGATTAATCGCTCCTGTCCCTTCATGATACCAACGGGCATCCGTAGGCAGTTTTGGATAGCTTTCGCTGTGACTGCCCTCGGTGGTTGGAGGATTGGCAACGCCATACCAGTAGTCTTTTGTCTCGTCGGCATCCCACGTATAATATTTGCTCTTATAGTTTGTGATATCCTTATCCACCCACGCCGTGATGTCGTTGATCTTTCCTTCTTGGCAGTTGAAGCCTGTGAGGGTCTTCTTGACATGAGCAGTAACGCTTGTTAGAGGATCATTGATATCGTAAGTGATGGTCAGGTTGTAAGTTCCCGGCGCAATAACCATATACGAACCATTCTTCTCTATAGCCTCCGTCTGTGTGTTGAGCGAGAAGTTGTTTGTTGTAAGCGTGATTGTGTTAGAACTACCAGCCGTCGGGGTCTTACCCATGAGAGAACCATCAGAGAAGTCGAACTTGCCGGCAATGGGCTTGTTGGCAGTGACGGTAATCTTCGTCAGGAAGATGTTCCGAGACAAATCAATATTCATACAACGTGGCATAAAGCAGAGGTAGCTAGCCTTATGGTTAAGCGTAAAGACATAAGCTCCGTTCTTTCCTTTAGCCGTAGCCGTCCCGCAATCGCCCGAACTTCCTAAATGGCTGAAGTCGTTAGCCGCATTCTGGCTCTGTGCAGCAGCAATGATGACGGTGTTCTCGTCCACACCAGAAGCTGTCCCCGTATAGTGTACAAGGCGATTATCAGTATTATAGGAACCACCGCTAAGACTGAACATTGCCTTTGCCTTATTTACTGGCGTGGCTGGCAAGAATGAAGCCGTACCACTTACATGAAATGTACCACCATCATCCTTTACATAAACCTTGTCTGCCGCATCCCAAAAAACCTTTGCCTCCTGCCCCTTTGCATGGGTGGCTGTAGTGCGTGTACGTGTTGTAGCCTCTGGCTGTAAACCCGCAAAAGTGGCTGTTATATTCTTATCGTTCGGCTTCTCCTTATCATTTGGCTGTACCGTGTCATCATTTGCACAGGCTGCTATTGACAAACCAGCAATGGCACAGAGCATCAAATAGAGAAAGCCTTTCATTATTCTTCTGTTCCTGATAGTTTTCATCTTAATTTCCTTTTTAATTGTTTTCTGCTTAGTCTTTCTTTCCGTTATTCAGAACCTTTCCCTCTTGGAAAGAATCGTCTCCATCTTCCTCTTCATCCCAAAATCCAAACCATTGTTTTGCATCACCGCCACTGCCACCAAAGCCAATGCTTCCAGCATTTCCACTGGCACTCTGCATCAAGGAATCACAGCCAGTACTAATGATAATCGTTTTCGGGCACGTATAAGCCCGTTTCGTTGTTATTATATTCATCGTTATAAAATTAGTTATGTTATTCTTACTCTTTAGTTTTATCACATCTTACTTTCCATTCTTCTCTTCAGCGTTGCTTGGTTATATGTACACAAAAAGAGGAAAGAGAACTCCAGAAAGTCCTCTGTCTACGATATGTATACGCAACTTCTCTAGCGTGCATATACGTAAGAGAATAAAAGGGGGAGATAGGTCTGACCTATGAGAGAGAGAATAAAATTATTTGGAACTGCCAAACGATTCAGTATCTTTTTCTCGTTAATTTTTGCAAAAGCACCTTTTATATGAAAATCATTGCAGGCAACAGCTGCACTTACACCTTTACTATATAAGGCGTATTCACAAATGGCTGTATCAAAATAATTTACTATTCTCACTTGTCTGCAAGTTAATTTTCGTTTTACCGAGTGCAAAAGTAGCAATAAATATTGGAATAATACTGGAACAAGCCAAATTATATCAAGAAAGACGGAAATTAAATGCTCGTTCAGTGTATTACATTATGAATTAATCGCTAAATTGATTAACTTTGCACATATCAAACATTTAGAATTATGAAACATAGAACTACAATTGTTATATTAGCTTTGTTGTCCCTAGGGCTTAACATGAATGCGCAAAACGTAACAAGCGAGACGAAGAAGATTGAGAGTCAAAAGAAAGAGAGACAAGATAGTATCTTCAAAGCTCATTTGGTAAACAATGAATATCAGGTTTGGTTAGATATCAACTTCTACGATAACAACATCATCGTACCGCGCCAGGAGATATTTGGCAAAGTACCCGGTTACTTCGGTGCAAAGCGTGATACCCGCAAATGGATTATCTCTGATGCAACCATTAAAGGCAAGAAAGCGATACTTACCATCATCAACGATTACGGTAGCGAAGACTTAAAAGCAGAATTGAAACGTAATACAGACGGAACTTACACGCTTACACGTTTAGAAGGAAGTGTGATGAAGATTGTTGTTGACAATAAATGGGTAAAGATCCCAAAGGAACTCACCTTCAATTTCGTATATAAGACATCAAAGGGAACTTATTAGAGGCTTAATCACCCCAAAGGTTTTTATCATCTTCTTCCTCATCACAAAACTCGTCAAAGGGTAATTCCTTTGCGAGTTGCTGTCCTGAGCCTTCCTGACTATGATATTGTGCTTCAGATGGCGAACTCGAAAGAAGATAAAACTTATCAAAGTCGTGAAAGCATTTGATAGCTGGTCGGATATAGTTTTCCATTTTATTCATGTTATCAGAGTATATTAGTGATTTATTTCCTTAAATATTTCTTGCCATTGATGATAACGATTCCCTTATAATCTTTATCAACCCGCTGCCCTGATAGATTATAGATAGGACTTTCATCTATCGTCGTATCGAGATGTAACTCATCATTTATACTTGTCGTCGTATCAAAACCAACAAAGCCTTTAGCACCTGCTGCGTTTTTATAAGGAAGGTATGCTTTGTGTGCACCATTCTTAAAAGCTGCCCCAGTAGGATTCATCCAATAAAACCCATAACCTTGGTCACCATCCGTAAAAGCATAATAAATGTCTCCGTTAGTCGTTTTAACTGGATGATCTGTTCCTCTCAACACATTGTCCTCGTCTTTTACTCCTTCTTTGTTTGTGACGACAAAGTTATAAGTATTAGGGGCTGCATTCAGTATCACAGCCGTTCCCCGAGGAAGTACCATACCTGCCACATATTCCTTACTTCTTTGTAACTTATCACCCACAACCTTATAAGTTCTAGCAACAACACCATTGGGAATTATAAAAGCTCTGTCACCATAATACAAACTACAATAACGTGCATCCGAGACTTTTACGCTCACAGAAGAAGGCTTGTAAGTGACTCTTATCTTAACAATCTTGAACAGAGAACTACTCTTTGACACAAGAGTAATCTTTTGGCTCTCCCCTCTCCATATATTATCGTTTTTCAACTTAACATTGAAAAGGTCTTTGTTTGGCGTCCCAATATATTCAAACTCTAATTTAGTAATCACAGCATCAACACAACTAAAAGTCAAAGAGTTTCCTTGATAGATTTTTACACAAGCACTACCCTTCCGATAGAAAGTAGGGGCACTCTTACCACTAACATCACCACGTTCAAAACGAAGAAAAATATCTTTATAACGAAGGTTAGGAACTTCTTTATTATGCTCAAGAAACTTTATCTGTCCAAACACAAACTCAAGACTCTCCTCACGCACTTGTGCAGAACACGCAAGAGTAAAGAATAACATTAAAATAAGCGTATTGACACTCTTAGACATATTAGAAATAAGTTTAATTATACTTTAGGTACTCTGCCCCTTTACTATATAGTAAGTTTAGGAGAAAAGCGGTATAAAGGTAGCACTTTAAGAAGAAATATAAGAATAAAGTAAATTATTATTTACGAACAAAAGACAAACAGAGGAATACTCGCTATAGCTTCAAAGATTTTACATACTAATTAATTTGCTCATCACACACCTGCATTCCCTTTCTTGACGAAACTCTCTATAACAAGTAGCACTCTTAGATTATTAAAATCACTTCTACAAAACGAGTTATATCATGAGGGTACCTCTCCAACCTCTTCCATCACTCCACAAGACACTCAAAAAATTGTTCGCGAACTCTTCCCAATTTGTTCGCGAACTCTTCTTGAATTGTTCGCGAACAAATTGGGAAGAGTTCGCGAACAATTTTTAGCCTGTCTTGGAAGTGCTTCTTCTTGGTGCTTTCATAAAGTCTTATTGGCGTAAAATTATCAGGGTAAGGCACGAGTTGTTAACATCGACGAAATGTACTTTCGTGGGGCACGGGTTATACTTCCGTGCCCTACGGGTCGTACAGCCGTACCCTATAAGTCCTACGACTCGGATAAAGGTGTTGAACACTCACGTATGAAGGTGTTAAACACTCTTGGGTAAAGGTGTTAAACACTCTTGGGCAAGGGGGTTAAACACCCTTGATGCGCATCCTACGTATCTCGGTAATTACGCTCTATCAGCATTACTTCCCTGCGGACGGTGAGCAATTGTTCGGAGAGGAGTGGGGCGATGAGGGTTAAGAGTTATAGGGTTGAGAGTGGGACAACAAAAAAGGAACAAAAAAGAGAGCTTCGAAGATTTCTCTTCAAAGCTCTCTAAAGTAAAAGAAGGCGGCGACCTACTCTCCCGCATTGCATTGCAGTACCATCGGCGCAGACGGGCTTAACTTCTCTGTTCGGAATGGGAAGAGGTGGAACCCCGACGCAATAACCACCTAATGTTTCGTTCGGTTGACTTGTTTTGAAGTTGACTAGTTATTTGTTTTTATTCTTGTCTTCCTTCTGTCTTCTTATCAGTAGATCTGTTGTTAAACATTGTCCTTAGGACTAATAACTTGTTTACTCGTTCACTTTTAACTCGCTTTCTTGTACACTTTTAACTTGTTTACTTGTCTACTCGTATACTTGTCAACTTGTTAACTCGTCTACTGACTTGTCAGCCGTATAAGGTGACGTATTTCCACAAGCAAAACATATAGAACTCATATCTTC